>OGRK01000182.1_pt1 | contig 75401 bp, 79 predicted proteins | sample 1553471 | NCBI WGS metagenome assembly OGRK01 (sample SAMEA2580080, study PRJEB22360) | human gut metagenome | biome: human gut; feature: human-associated habitat; material: faeces | place: Denmark | collected 2008/2010
TGATGAACATATTTGTTACAAAGTGAGCCTGCCAAGCAACCTCAACGATGAAACGGATAGCCATTCTTGTATCCTTGTTAGCGCCGCAGAATGCGTCAACTACGAAAAGTCTCTTATTTGAAAGTTCCTTGATAGCGAGTTCCTTAACAGACTTCCAAGCCTCCTGTGAAGCTGGGTGGTTGTCGTTCTTGTACTCGTCAGAAGTCCACCAAACAGTGTCCTTAGAATTTTCGTCCATAACGATGAACTTATCTTTAGGTGAACGGCCTGTATAAACGCCTGTCATAACGTTTACTGCGCCAAGCTCACTTTCCTGACCCTTTTCATAGCCTTCGAGTGTTGGCTTTGTTTCTTCCTCGAACAGCTGCTCGTAAGAAGGGTTGTAAACAACTTCTGTAGTTCCGGTGATACCGTACTTGCTCAAATCGATCTTTGACATGTTGCAATAACTCCTTTTCAAAAAAATATCGTTAATAGGCGCTATAATGAAACAGCACACGCCGGCACATTCATTTTCTTTCCTTATTATTAAGCATAAGCTATACAGAAATTCATCTGACAATTGAAAACACACTGCCAGCATTTCATGCTGTGCTCCTATTACAGCAATATAATTATACCACATATTTTTCTGAATTGCAAGGGTAAACGCAGATTTTGTGAGCTGATTTTTTACATTTCGCTTAAATCTATAACGATTTTTTATGAATAAATGTAATTTCATGGTATAAAATAGATAATAAAAGATATTGACTATTATCAATAGTTAGTCTAAGCTTGCACGGACGATTTTGCAGTATCAATATAAAATAATTGCATTTTTATGCTTCTTTGCAAAAAAGCGCCCCAAATTATGCAGGCAAATTCCGCTTTCCTGCAAACAGAAAAAAGGCAGTCCACAAGGAACTGCCCTTCTCCGAAATATCAACAATAGGGGAGATCTTATTTACTTTTTCTTCTTAGCCATGACCACAGCCGCACCGCTGAGAAGTGCAAGAGCGAATGCTCCGCCTGCAACGCCGGTCGATGGGTTTGTGTTTGAAGCGTTTGAAGCTGCCTTTGAACTGCTGTCTGACTTGCTGTCAGTTGTCTTGCTGTCAGAAGATGAGCTGTCGGAAGCGGAGCTGTCGGAAGCGGAACTGCTCGTATCTGACGAAGCATCAGAACTGCTTACGCTGTCAGGCTGTGAAGAAGCAGGTGTTTTCTTTACAAGGTTTGCCACAGCGTCATTTATAGCCTTTACCATAGCGTCCACATCAGCCTGCTCTGTGATGTTCTTTGTTCTGTCAATAGCGGCAAGAGCCTTTTCGACTTCTGAGAAGTCCTCATAATCGTCTTTGTTGAGAGCCTTTGCGGCTTTCTCTGCCTTGTCAAGCTCTGTATAGTCTGCTGACTTGTAAACAAGTGCCTCAACAGCATCGTTTATGTCTTTCGCCATTTTGTCAACATCTGACTGCTGTGCAAGATCTCTATACCCTCTTAAAGCCTCAACTGCACTGTACAAGTTTGCAACGCTTTCATTTGTGTAGACAGAAAGGTCGGCAGGAATATTACCCAGCACTTCATAAACATTGCTGTAGTCAGCAGGCTCAGCACCGCAGGCAGGAGTATCGTTATCACGCTTAGTCCATACGTTTGATGAGCCGTTGAGCACATTTAAAAAGCTGTCTGTTTTCATATCGTCAATAGTAAGAGAAGCTGCTGATTCCGTATTTTTTGCTGTATTTTGTATGTTGTAGTAGCAATTTTGAATCGTACTTCTCTTCATCGTATCTTGCATTGCAAAAGCATAAGCGGAAGAAGAAATATCAGATACAAGACCTGTTGCATAGCAATTCTTTACAGTGCCATAATAGTTATTGCTTGCAGCGTCAGTACCCATGAATGACGCACCAACAAAACTATTGCTTACATCACCCTTTGCATAGCAGTTGCTGATGTTAAGACCTGAGATGTTTCCAACAAAGCCGCCTGCATATTCTGCACCTGTTATATTGCCTGTGGCATAGCAATTTTCTATCAAAGTTTCATCAATTGTCACTCCATTGCCTATTCCAACGAAGCCACCTACTGCGATACCACGACCATTTCCTGTTACCTCAACAGAAACGTCTGCACCGCAATATTTAGCAGATGAGCCTTTTGCGAGCGTACCAACAAAGCCACCAACATTGCCCTTTTTTGTTGATTCCTCTATCTTTCCGGAAACACGGCTGTGGCTCACTGTTGTATCTCCGTCCTGAATGCCTACTAATCCGCCTATGCTGTTAAGAGCAACATAGCTGCCGTCAGAGCCTGCTTTCATGTCAAGACCGATAACAGTACAATTTACTATATCGCCCATAGAATAACCTACAAGCGCACCTCCCATGCGGAAGCCATATCCACTGCTGTGATTTCCGCCAACATAGTTTATAGAAACATTTTCAAGAACTACGTCCTCGATAGTACCGCTAGTCGCACCGAACAAGCCGCATACATCGCCACTGTATGGCGATGTTTCTGTTCCAATGGTAAGATTTTTGATAGTATAACCATTTCCGTCAAAGTTGCCAGAGAAAACAAAATATTCATGACCACCCATAATAAGATCCGCCACAGTTTCTCCTACTGGAGTCCACTCTTTTCCACCGAGGTCGATATCCTCTGTAAGCTCAAAGTATGTGTCTGCATATTTTTCACCATATTCCTCTGCGTTCACTCTTTTCGCAAAATACGCAAGCTGTGAGCCAGTAGCTATTTGATAAGGGTCATCTTTTGTGCCTTTTCCTCCTGCAAAAGACTCCGCCACAGAGCCGTCCCAGACCTCTGTACCGTCAGCAAAAACAGAAACAGGCACTAAGCTTGCCGCAAGACCCATCGTCACCAAAAGGCTCAAAATCTTCTTTTTCATTCTAATTCCTCCATTATATTTTTCGGGGTTGATATTTCTTTTTTACTCAGAACATAAATTTTTCACGATTATTTTAACACAACCCACACACTTGTCAACAAGTTTGACACAAACGGTCAAAAATCTGCACAAATGGTATTCGTTTAAACAAATAATGTATGAAAGTCCCACTTAATTGCTTTATATATCTATTTAATGGATATATTACTTTTTCTTCTTAGCCATTACCACAGCCGCACCGCTCAGAAGTGCAAGAGCGAACGCTCCGCCAGCAACGCCTGTTGACGGGTTTGTATTTGAAGCGTTTGAAGCCGCCTTTGAGCTGCTGTCTGCCTTGCTGTCGGCTGATGAACTGTCAGGCTGTGAAGAAGCAGGTGCTTTCTTTACAAGGTTTGCCACAGCGTCATTTATAGCCTTTGCCATAGCGTCCACGTCAGCCTGCTCTGTGATGTTCTTTGTTCTGTCGATAGCGGCAAGAGCCTTTTCAACTTCTGAGAAGTCCTCATAATCGTCTTTGTTGAGAGCCTTTGCGGCTTTCTCTGCCTTGTCAAGCTCTGTATAGTCTGCTGACTTGTAAACAAGTTCAAAAGCCTGTGTATGTGTTGCGATATCTGCTGAAATAGTTATTTCCTTGCTGAGAGGCTCGCAATCGTCAGCAGTTACCTCTACTGTGTAAGTGCCTGCTGTAAGCATGGCAGTATTGTTTGTTATCTCTTTTCCGTCTACCTTTATTACAACATTTTTCAGGTCAGCAGGTGTTACTTCAAAATCAACTGCATATTCCTTAGTTGGCAGGACAGGCGTTTTTCCCTCAACATACTGATACTTTGCACCGTCGGCTGTCAGCTCGTCATAAAATTCCTTTGTTGTCATATAGTCATATGCTTTAGCCTTGCCTGCTTCTTTATTTGAACCGCAAGCTTCAACATTTTCTGTTTCTGTGAAATAGTTGTTTTTAAAGTCAGTTGTAGACGAGGAATCCTTCCCCACTATTCCGCCGAAACGTGTATATGGCTTTTTGGCTGAGTACTGTGAAAGGTCAATTTCTCCTGCAAAATAGCAATCACTTACAGAACCGCCGGCTACTGAACCAACAATACCGCCTACATCTGTGGTTCCGTTGCCAACCGGCGTGAGTTTTCCTGTAACATAGCTGTTTATGACCTTGGAATCGCCATACAAACGTCCTACGATACCGCCGGCGTCTGGTGCAGCATATACCATATCGCCTGTGCTTGAACAATAGCGGACTTCCGTTCCATTCTGTGCATATCCAACTATACCGCCCACATAAAGACTTCCGCTGTCGCCTGAGATAGTTATGTCTGCTGTGTTCTCACAATATTCAAAAGTTGTGGCGTCTGCCTGACCTACCATGCCTATTAAGCCATAAACATATTTGCCGTTATTGTTGAAAGATACGTTTGACACACAATCAGTAATAGTACAATCACCTGCAAATCCTGCAATAGTGCCATAAAAAGTATAGTCGTTATCAGTATTTGTCACATCCAGATTTCCCTCTATAGTCAGACCTGATACCTCTGCTTCCTCGATATCGCCAAAGAAACCGACCAACAAATCTTTACCATAAATAGACGTAAAATCAATGTTTGAAATAGTATGACCGTTTCCGTAGAATTTGCCGCTGAAACAATGTTCAATATAGCCGTTTTCATCGAAAACGTTTCCGATAGGCGTCCATACAACACCTGTCAAGTCAAGGTCATTTTCAAGAACAACAACTGCGTCCTTATTCTTGTCATAATCTCCGTTGTTTACCGCTTTTGAAAACGCCAGCAGGTCGTCAACAGTTTTTATTACCGTCTTATTGTCGTCTGCAAATGCCGTTGTCGGCACAAACAAAAGACAGCCCGTCACCAAAAGACTTAAAATTTTCTTTTTCATTCTAATTCCTCCATAATATTTTTCGTTGCTGATATTTCTTTTTTACTCAGAACATAATTTTACTTGGTTATTTTAACACAGACTACACACTTTGTCAATAAATTTAGCACAAACGGTCAAAAATCTGCACAAGCGGTAACAAAATAAATGAATAATGCTTGAATTTTGCTTTGATATGTGTTATTATATATTAAGAAATAATGTATAAGAAAGGATTTTTACAGTATGAGAGTGGCATTGGTAGACGATAATAAAAACGACCTTGCACTTCTTCATGAATATATTTCCGAACAAACCGCTCACAGCTGTCAGATAGATACGTTTTCAAGCGGAGAAAGCTTTTTGTCATGTTGGCAGATGGGAGCTTATGATCTGGTGGTGCTTGATATATTCATGGGGAAAATGACAGGGATAGAGGTGGCAGAAAAGCTTCGTGAAACAGACAAAAACGTGCATATCGCATTCGGCACTTCAAGCAACGAGTTTGCAAGCGAAAGCTACGACCTCAACGCCTGCTACTATCTTTGCAAGCCCTTTCAGGCTGACAAAGTAAAAGCCATGCTTGACCGGATCGGTTCTGACGAAATTGATCGTATGCGTTCCGTTAAGCTTCCCGACGGTCAGAACGTGATACTCAGAAATGTTATCTACATAGACTGTGCGTCACATATCGTGACAATCCATTGCACAGACGGCGAAAGCATAGTTTCAAGAAATTCTTTTGCTGAGATCGAGAGCATTTTTTGCAGTCATTCATACTTTTATACCTCCACCAAAGGCGTCATCGTGAATTTCTATGAGATAGCCCAGCAAAAAAGCGACCTTTTCATAATGAGCGACGGCACACATATCCCCATAAGTCGCCGAAAATCCAGAGAAACATTAGACGCCTTCGCTCAGTTTCGCTTCAGTGATCTGCGAAAAGGCGGTGAGCAGTAATGCCTCCGTTATACCGCCTTGTGGAAGTGGGCATATATTCCCTTCTGAATTTTCTGCCACTTATGGTGCTTGCCCTTTATCCCTTCCGGCATAGGCTTCGCTTTTCCAAAACAGCTACCGTGGGACTTGTTGTGGCTCTTTCACTGGTGCAGATATTTTTAGGCTGGCAGGCGGCATTTTTCAGCACAAATGCAGGTCTGCTAAGTGCAGTCAGCACCCTGCTCTATGCGGCTTTTTACTTTTTCGCTGTGAAGGTAAAGGTCGGCAAAACAGGCTTCACACTGCTTCTGCTTTCAAATAACGCAAGCTTTATCGTCATTACCTCAAAATGTCTGGAGGGCATTCTGTTCCCGTCACTTGCCTATGAATCATACCGCTGGTCGTTTTCCCTTTGTATGCTTATGACAGAAGCCGTGGTATGGGGACCGCTCTTTATCTACATGAAAAAGGTCTACACGCCTGCGGTGGAAAGAGAGCCGTCAGGTCTGGAGTGGCGCTATCTTTGGCTTATCCCATTTACGTTCTATATAATATGGTACTATACGCTCTACGGCAACTCTACGAAAAGCAGCTTAGAGCTTGCTCTGGAGCCAAAGAACACCATAGCTCTGTTCTTTATAAACGCAGGGGCGTTTCTGGTGTATTACATCGTGGCACGGCTGGTCATCGAACAGCAGAAAAATCTGCGGCTTCAGGAAAATAACCACCTGCTTGAAATGCAGAACCTGCAATATGACTATTTGCAGGATAAGATAAAAGAAACAAGACGCTATAAGCATGATGTCAGACATCATATCGCTCTTATGCAGGAGCTTCTGAAAAAGGGCGAATATGATAAGCTTTCGGAATATCTCAATTCTTTCAGGGATTCTATGCCCGATATATCAGAACGTATTTACTGCAAAAACACATCTGTAAGCGCACTTCTTGCATATTTTGCTCAAATAGCGGAAAGCAGCGGCATTGAATACAAGGTGAGCGCTGACATCCCAGATGATATAAAAATAGACATAACCGACCTCTCTGTGCTTTTCGGAAATCTTATCGAAAACGCCATTCACGGTTGCGTGTCTGACAGTGCAAAGAATAAAAAAATAATAATCAGAGCAAAGGCTGACAGCTATTCCCTCTGCCTGGCGGTGGACAACACCTTCACCGGAACTATCCTCACCGACCCAGAAGGCGGTTTCCTTTCCTCAAAACGCAAAGGCAAAGGGATCGGCACAGAGTCTGTCAAGAACATTGCCGCCAAATACAACGGCGTAGCTAAATTTGAATACGGCGACGGAATGTTTTACGCTTCCGTAATGCTGAACATATGAAAAAGGCGGAAAGCTCCCAAAGAGCCTCCGCCTTTTCTGTTATATATAGTATATCCGTTTTGCTGTTCTTAATTGTCGCTTATATCACACACTGCCACGCTTGTAACAGGGTCAATGTCAGAGATGTCAACGCCGTATTGATATGGGTTGAGTTCAAAAGTCTCGCTGTCCGTCTGAGCCTGCATTCTTTTATATGTTTCATCAAGCTGTTCGTCAGTGAGGTCAAAGCCGAACCACCATGTTCTGCCGTTTATTGTCGCTGATACGATTCGGTTTCTGTCTGTATTTGAAAGATACATAAGTGGCTTTTCACCCAGAGCGTTGCAAAGCTCGTTGTATGTCATGCCCACATAGATATTCTTTGTGATGTATGCACCATTGTAAAGCTCCACCCTTGTGACAGGCAGGCTTTCGTCAACATAGCCCTTGCCTGTTTCGGTATTCAAAGCCGCCCTGCCGAAGTGATACTGCGGAAAAGCCGAGCACTGATACATAGAATCATAGCCGTTTTGAACGAATGTTGGATAAACAAACTCATAGTTGTTGTCTGCCATTTTGAGCATATCCCCCACTGTATTTGAAAACAGCTCCTCGCCTGGGTTGTCTGCACTTGGGAGGACAGCGCTTGTATTTTCGCCTTGCGTATCTGTAACAGGAGTATCGGTTTGCACAGGTGCAGGTGCAGTTGTCACGGCGGTGTCTGTTACCTTTTCAGGCTCGCTTGACGGCTCAGATATGCTGTCTGTTTCAGCTTTTGACGAACTGATTTCAGGTATCTTCTCTGATGAAGCGTCTGCCATACTGCTGTCAGAAAGGTCAAGGCTATCATCATTTAAGCTGTCTGAAACACTGCTGTCATCGTGAACGCCGAAGCCGTTGTTGTTCACTCCACGGAGAGCCAATGGTATGCTCACTGCCACCACCACAGCCGCCGCAGTTCCCACTATCTTTATAGCAGCGGAAGAGGTTTTCAACGCTGTAACAGGTGAAGCCGCTGTCATTGCATACTTTTTCGGCAGAGCCGCTCTCATCATTGCGCTCATAAGCACAGCCGCAAATGCGCCGCCCTCAAAGATACGCTCTATCTCTTTCTTTATCTTTGCCCTCGCCTTAAAAAGCTTCTGCTTGGCGGCATTCTCGCTTATCTCCAAAATCTCGGACACTTTTTTCAGCGGCATGCCGTCATAATAATAAAGTATCACCGCCGACCTCTGCTCAGGCTTCAGCCCCTCTATGACCTTTTTCAGACAGCGTTTAAGCTCCTTGCTGTCGGCATAATCCTCAGGGAGCATAACAGTATCGTCAGCATGGATATCCTCGCTGAGGTTTTCGTCATCAAGGCTTATGTTATCCTCTCTGCCCTTTTGTCTGAAATACATTCTGCACTTGTTGAAAGCGATAGAGTGAAGCCACGTTTCATAATGCTCAGGCTCTTTCAGCGACCCTATCCCCTCCATTGAAGCCAAAAAGCTGTCCTCGGTGATATCCTCTGCGGTATGCTTATCCCCAACGTTTTTCAGCACGAAGAAATAAAGCTTCTCGTGGAACTCTTTGTACAGCTTCTCAAAAGCTGTCTTTTCGCCATTCTGAGCCTTTTCTACAACGGCTCTCAATTCATTCTTGTTCATTCACATATCCCTCCAAGACAAGTATGCGTATCAACCTTTTCATCTGCGCCTCTGCCTCATCGTCTGTCTGACGAGTTTCCTCGTTCATGGACCTTAGGACAAAGGCGATGACATCTCCAAGCTTTGCATTTTCCATTTTTATCTCCGTTTCATGCTCTCTCGTTTTTGCCCTTTCATATACTTAGTTGCAGTTATCCCGATATGGTTATCATAGCATCACACTTTTGTATATCTGCACAAAAACACACCCCACAGCCTATGAAAAATGCACAACCTTATGACGCATACTGTCTTAATACTCATTATACTATATTTATGTATATTAAGCAACTATTTTTCAAAACTTGCCATAATAGATAATTCACATATCATTTATAAAATGTTTCTTGTATCTCTTGTGCAATATGCTATAATCTAGTTGAAAATACGGAAAGAATTCCGTATAAAGTTAATAAATCAAACAAATCGGAGGTAATTCATTATGATGGGAAGACTCAGAGCAATGCGTGAGCCGCTCAAATATGTTCAGGGCAGAGATGCTACACTTAAGTTTCATGAAGAAATGGGCTATATGGGCAAAAGGTGGCTGTTTGTATGTTCAAACAGTGGCTACAAAGCCTGTCATGACAAGATAGAGAAAAGCTTTGGCGAGCTTGACGATTACAGACGCTATGAAGTATTTGGTGGTATATCAAGCAAGGGCGAGATAGCCAAAATGGAAGAGATAGTAAAGGCTGACAACATCGACACAGTAGTTGCAGTTGGCGGCGGAAGCGCAGTTGATACTGCAAAAGCTACAGCATACTACACAGGCAAGCACATTGTTATCGTGCCTACAGTTGCGGCAACAGATGCGCCATGTACAGGTCTGTCAGTAATATACAATGATGACCACAGCTTTGACAAATATCTTTTCTATCCTACCAATCCAGACGCAGTAATGGTAGACACAACAGTTATCGCAAACGCACCTGTAAAGTTCCTTATTGCAGGCATGGGCGATGCACTTGGTACATATTTTGAGGGCAGAGCTTCCATAAGAACAGAGTCTGCAAGCCTTGAAGGCACAGGCATCACAAGAGCAGGACAGGCACTTGCAAGACTTTGCTATGACACGCTGAAAACATATGGCAAGCAGGCAGTAGAGGCTTGCAAGGTACACGCAGTTACACCTGCCCTTGAAGCTATCTGCGAGGCTAACGTATATCTTTCTGGCGTTGGAGCAGACAACGTAAACTGTGCGGCTGCACACTCGTTCTACAATGGCGTAACATCATTGGGAATCAAGCACGCAGACCACGGCTGTTGTGTAGCCCTTGGTACACTGGTTCAGCTTGTACTTGAGGGTGCGCCAAAGGAAGAGTTTGAAGAGGTACAGAACTTCTGCCTTGAAGTGGGACTTCCTGTCACACTTGAAGAGATCGGTGTAACGACACCTGAGCAGGTAGAAACTATCGCAAAGAACGCTTGTATCCCAGGCGAAACTATCCACAATCTTGCAGGCGACGTACAGCCTATCGAGCTTTATGACGCTATCATGCAGGCAGACGCAATGGGCAAGATTGCGTTAGGCAAATAAAGAATAGTGTATATTTAAAATGATATTGCCACCCACGGCTGATTTGGCTGTGGGTGGTTTTTTGTGCGAAAAAAAAACAGAGAAACCCGATCAATGGGTTTCCCTGTTTGGATCAACTTATTAAATCATAATATTTTAGTAAAGTATATCTTCCTGCGAAGCTCAGTTGTCTGCAACGTCCATAAGCTCAACAGCGATATCGTCAGACCCGGTATCATCTGCATCAGCCTGAATATCGTCCGGCTTATCGTCCTCTATGAAAGCTCCTGTAAAATCAATACAAACATTCTCGCTTTTACCAAAACGAGCCATTGTCAGCAAATCGGTGACAGTCGAGCGTGTGACATGAGCACCTGTGAAATCCATCACCACATTTGCAGAATTATCCTCGCTGTTTTTGCTGTTGATCTCATCACGAAGCTGGTCAAAATTCGTATCCTCAAGGTCTGCATAAGCTGAAAACTCTTTTGGCGCATAAAGCGTTGCAACAGCGTGCATAGCAATGAATACAAACCTGAAATCTTCGCAATCAAAGGTGCTGAAAGGTATCTCAAAAAGCCTCAGCATACCCTCGTCGGTCTTTTTGCATAAAACAGGCTTATATCTGTTCTGAGCCAGATCGTAGGTGTATCTGTCTTCGTAAGCTTCATCGGTTAAGCTGCCGTCTGGCATAGGCACAATCTCAAAACGAGAAGTTTCATTGCACGTATTGCAATAGCCTCCGACTATCACAAATCTGAAAACATAGTCGGTATTTTTCTCAAGCTTTTTGTCACAGCATATCTGCGTCCAGTCCCAATTCCAGTTTCCAATAGAATAGGCAATAACGTTTTCGCCGTCCTTATCGGTCACAAAATATTTAGCTATGACATTGTTTTCGCAGGACTTATCTGCCTTAAAATCTCTAGGATCAAAATCTATTACTTTACTCATATTATTTACCTCCGTAACATCCACGGTCGGCTTATGAGTATCCAATATTCTTATAGTACATTTTTCACAGTCGCTTGCATACTCTGCCCGACCGTTCTTAACAAGCCCCTTAGCCCTTTTGGGATAAGTAGCTCCGATTCGTTTTCCGTTTATGTCTGTAACAATAACGTTTTTTTCTATGGGTATCTCCCCCTTGCACAGCAATATTAAATTAGTGCCTGCATTATACAGGCTTGCGTTTAGCTCCGACGCTGTTATTTTCTATGGGTGTCGTCCCCAGTCTTTGCTTAGGATAAGTTTAACAGACGTCCAGCCTTTTGTCAAGACTATCTGCACCTTTTCGACATTACATACAATTGCGATCTTGCGGGCTTAGCACATATGCACAAGGGACATGAGTACATAAAATGCCCGTCACGGCGAGCATCAAACCCCTCCCAGCGTATCATACCTATGGGCGGGGGCGAAAAAATCCGCTACCATAAATGATAGCGGATTGGGTGCAGGGGCACGCCCCCTACTTTATAAAGTTTACAAACAAACTTATTGAGCGGGACTGAAGTTTGATAACAAAAAAAGCCATGACGGACAATGCCCGTCAAGGCGAGTGACTGGCGGAGATGGAGAGATTAAATATACCACTTCACTCCACTTTTTATTGCTTTATAAAATTGCTTGTAAACCACGCATTTACATCATTTAAGCCGTTTCATTTGTTCCGCATTTCACAAGCATATATTTACAATTCAGCTTTATCGTGTATAATTCGTGTACGCAAAACGTCAAGCATTGAGATGTACTACCTGTGCTGAAACGGCATATTTAGGCGTTTTTAGAGTGGGTATAACTTTTTTGAAGTCTGGCGGTGCGGACTTTAAAAAGTTGTAAAAAGCTGTTATTATACAACTTTATCGGTTAAGTCCGATATCACATACTAAAATAAACAGTTGTGACATAATCTGTCAGTGAAAACACATACTAATTTTAGCTAGACCAATAACTTCTTTCTATGTAACATACATTTCATTCAAATGAGCATAATTATCAACAAAGTCGCTTGCACATCTGCTGAATTATTTTTAGTCACAATTTAAGCATATGTTATTTTGCACAATTTTTTCGATATATAAGCTATTGATTTTGTTGCAACTTTGTGTTATAATTCTGTTAGATAATCATACTATACTAATAATGCCGAGGTAGTATATGCTTAACAAAACGTTAATAGCTTATCATGGTACACTTTCAAAGTATTCAAATAAAATTTTGGAAGATGGATTTAAGTTACCACAAATATCGACAACTCATGATCATTGGTTAGGGCATGGTGTATATTTTTTCGATAATTTTTTGTATGCTGATAATTGGGCAAAAAGGAAATGTCGTGCTTTCCATGATTCAAAGGCGACAGATGTTGTATTACAAGTTAAGATTTGTACTGATTCCTACAAAATAGCTGATTTTGACTTACCGGGCGAGACACAAAAATACAATGAGGCCATAGAGAATTATGATAAAAAAATTTCTCAATCACGTAAGTTTACATCTTTTGGTAAGGGCTTAAATAAATGCGATAAAAAATTTAAGCAAAAGATTGAAAAGAGAATTAATTGTTTTTATCATGATCTGTATGCAAAAGAAAATGATTTGGGATTAGCAATGTATACATTTCATAAAGCCTCTCCATTACTTGATACAAAACAAAACAGACATTCATTAAGTCATGGTTCATATATGGAATATAGTGAGAAACAAATTTGTGTATATAAGTTAGAGTGTATAGTTGATATGTTAATCTATGATAGTGAGGTCGATGGAATATGTTAACGATTGAACAAATTTTAGAAATTGCAAGGCAAAATGGTGCTGATATTATTGATGTTGATGATAAGGCAATGGCTGGTGTAGGATATTGCGACGAGGATGGAACACCAGTAAAACTTGACTTAAGTTCTTTTTATATGAATTCTGCTGAGGAAAAAATGTCTTATTTTTATGGATCTGATTATGATTTTTGCTGTATAGCGGCATAATAAAGGAGTTTTTTTATGAAATTAAAAGAAAGCACTACCAGCATTTTAAAACTAAATGGCATTCACTTTAATGAATTATCATTCAAAAGACGTGATAGTACGGATAGTGTCATTGATGATTGCGAACTTACCCGAAAAATAGTAGACATAGATGTTGATAATTTTACTGTTGAACTCAATTTTAAATTGTCGACGTCTATATTTGAAATGAGTATTTCTTTAGAGGGAAAATTCAACATAGTTTGCGAGGACGCATTAATGAAAGAAAGGCTTAAAAAGAATAATACAATCTCAATCTTGTTCCCATATATTCGTAGCGAAGTGACATTGCTCACCTCACAGCCAGAAATGACGCCAGTAATAATTCCACCAATTAATATCAATAAACTAATTGATGAATCTACAACAAAAACAGCCGACAAGGAATAACCCCTGTCGGCTGTCTTACTACCTATTTGATTTTTATTTTCTGCCCCACATAAATGAGATTAGCGTTCTTGATACCATTATCCTTGACCAACTTTGCAACAGTGGTCTTATAACGCCGTGCGATGCCAGAGAGCGTGTCTCCACGCTTCACAGTGTACGTTACTGTCTTCTTGGCATGGCTTGCAGACGGCTTTGTGGTCGAACTGATGGTCTTCTTGAAGCCGTTCAGCCCTGCCGCCTTGATCTTCGCAGGATAGTCCACATAGCAGATATCCATATCAACATTGCCGCTGATACCGCTGACCCTTCCAGTGGAGCTGTACTGCCACATACCATAAGTACCGCCGTAGTTGCAGCGTGAGCCGTACTCAGCGACCCACAGAGCGTATCTCTTAGCAACGTAGGCAGATATGTACTGCTGTAAAGGCGAACGGCTGATATACAGTCCTGCCCAGTAGCCTGCGTGTTCAAGTGCATTGCAGAAAGTCTTGACAAGGCTGTTGCAAAATGCTCTGCCCTTTGCGAACTGTGAACGCTCCTCGAGGTCAAAGTATATCGGATACTCAAACGTCTTGCCCTTGATAGCGTTGATACAAGTCTGAGCCTCTGCCTTTGCTTCCACAACAGTTGCCGCATAACTGTACCAGTAAGCACCGACTTTTAGCCCTGCCGCCTTTGCTGCCTTGTAGTGGCTCTCGAAATATGGGTCTTTCTGATTAGCGTACTTGCCATAGCCTGCACGAATGATAACGAAATCGACCCCCGAAGCCTTGACCTTCTTGAAGTCAACGCCCTGCTGATACTGCGAAACGTCAATGCCCTTAAATGTCTTTGCCATAAAAATTACTTCCTTTCCAAATCGTCAATTCTATGATTAGCCACCTTGATTTTCTCATCAATCAAAGCATAATCCTGTTCCAGCTTGTAAGTCCGTGCAATAACGGAATTGTGCTTGTCCACACGCTCAGACAGCTTGTCTATCTTGTACTCGATAAGCTTTTGGCTATCGTACTGTGCCTGCTGCATAGTCTTACGGCTGTTTGCCGCAATAACAAGCTGACACGCTACCGCAGACGCAGCCGTTATCAGTGCGACGATAATTGCCTCCGTCATTCATCATCACCTGACTTTCTTTTAGCTGACTGCGTGCCAAAATAGAACGATATCACCACAGTAAACACCGTGATGAACTGCTCTGCTGAAATCGTGCGGCGCAGTGCCAGCACGCAGAACACCGCTGTCAAGAACAGTGTTACAATGGACTTTACATCAATGAGTTTCGCTAACTTCTGCTTCATGGTATACCTCCTTTGTGATTTCTTTGAACTGTTCCGGACTAATAACGCCTGCCTTGACAAAATCTTTGACCTTTGCCAGCGAATACACGCCCAGATCATAGAAACGTTTAATAATGCTGTAATACATCACTCGCCCTCCTCACCTATCAACGTGCCTGTCATAGCAGCTGTGTATAGCACTTGTGCCATTATTTTGTCCTGCTCGGTCACTGTAGGTTTTTCAAAATTTTCGGTGGATAGCCCTAGCTTCTCAGCCATTTTCTTTTGCAAATCTGTCATGTTGTACCTCCTACTTCACTCAGTTTCACGATATACTCTTCCTCTGACGGCACTGGTATGCGATAGCTGTCGCCATTGCTGTTTTTGAATGTCACTGAACCACCTGCTTCGACTGTTAGATTTCGCAGAAAATCGTCGTCAATTAGGGTTGAAATGTCGGTGATTATAGGTGTATCTAACGCCTTGATTTCCGTTCCGTCAATAGCGTTATTCTGCGTATAGGTCTTAGCCTCATAGTCTACCGCATTCCCCTCAACGCCGTAGCCAGGCAGTGCCCTAATGGCTTCTGGGATTGGATACTCGTTGCGGTGGAAGGGGGCATAGGCTGTGGGGGTGTCGCCTAGTTCGATTTGGATATCTCGTACTATCACATCTCCACGACCTTGTCCGAATGACATCGCTAATGTATCATTTTGTGTTTTTGGTGTTACTGCCAATTTTGCGATACCAGTAGTATTCGCCAAAACTCGCTCGCCTTTTTCGTAGGAACTTTCAATTCGAGTGCCGTTTATTCTAGCTAACCAAAAAAAGCTAGTTGGTTGAGATGAAACAGTAGCCTTAAGAGTGGCAATGAGTGTTTTACCTATATAGTTTCCGATAGGAATGTTTATTCCGGCGAAGTCACTTGAATTATTCAAATAACTGCCATCAGACTGTTTATATGCTGCGTAATAGTCATCTGCATTTAGCAAATTTTTTCCCTGCTCCACAACGCTCTCTGTATCGGCAGTTATAATCTCGCCAGCGTTATACTGGTAATAGTTATTAGGGAACATGGCTTCAAATTCTTCCACGCTTGTGGGTTCGTTACCTATACCAAACATTTGGGTTAAATCAAAAATTTCATAATTACTGAACGGCGATGTGTCTAATTTCTGGTTACCATCAGAATCAGTCACAAGGCGAAATACTCCGAAATCACCGCCATCGCTATGTTCACCTAATGGGCTAGTAATCCATGATATTTTTCCACTACCAGCAGTTATATCCTTAACTATCTGCCTATTAGTCCCTGCCGTATATTTAGCCGCTCTGAAATATAAATATACCTTTGTATTTTCTGAAACGCTATAGTCTACTCGAAGTAAATAGTTATGCGATTTAAAAATCGATTTGCAGTTAAGTGTGCTTCCGCCAACATAGCCAAATTTTTTATACAACTGATTCCAAACAATCGACCTACCACCAATGTTTTTCACCGACATCAGCTTACCGCCTGTAGGCACAGTTTTTTGATATGCTGTTTCACTGTCTGTTTCAAACTGGTGAGTGATACCCTGTCCTATGTCATACAGAGCATCTACCCTACGTTTCATTTCCTTATCTGTTAATTTTATACTAGCTATATTCGCTGTATTCTCGGCAATCTTTGCAACTGCTGTAACATAGTCTTCAGGTAAACTATCAGCTACAGACTGTGCTGTCTGTGCAGCAGTTTCAGCGGCTTTGCGGTCTGTGGCGACCTGTGCGGCATGGTCTGCCACTGTAGCCTTATCAGTTGTGACCTGTTCTGCCAACGTCTGCACCGCCTGTCTGTCTGCTGCAGTGCTGTCAGCATTGGTCTTAGCGGTTTTTGCATAACCTGCCGTTATTGTCTTGTCAGCTTCGGTTTGCTGTGCTGCCGTTGATGCTTGAGCTGCTGATACCTTGGCATCATTCTGAGACTTGACTGCCTCAGCGCGTGCGGTTTCTGCACCCTGTCTAGCCGTTTCAGCCTGCGCAGCGGACGTTTCTGCAGATGCCTGTGCGGTCTCAGCACGTTTCGCTGCCTGTCCTGCCGTGTCCGCTGATTTCTCTGCGTTTGTGGCAGATTTTTTTGCGTTTTCAGCCGCCTGCATAGCCGTGCTAGCTGCATTCTCAGCCCTTTCCACGTCAGCTTCGACCTGTTCACCGATTGCCGCTATCCTATCCAGTGCGTCAGCTGCCACACTTGGTGACGGGATAGCATTATCGCCTATAGCCGTACCTATTCTCAGGCGGAAAATTCGTGACTTTTTCACCAGTATGTACTCCTGCCCTGACAGTTTTTTAGCTGCTATCTGACAGCTGACTGTCTGCGCTGAACGCAGTATGTCAGCCGTAGGTGTCCACTGTCCGCCTGTGATATCGACCTCATACGTCACGCCATCGCCATAGTCGATAGTCAACACATAGCGGTCTGCGCCGTCTACTGTCAGCCCTTCGACCGACACAGGACGGGCGTTTGTTTCACCAACATAGCCCAAAAGGGCTGTTGATGTCATCGCATTGTAATTTTCGTCTAGTCTGATTACCATTTTTGCACCCCCTTTTATATGATTGCTATGTAGTCAATGCTGTACGTTCCTGCAGGCACATTGACAATAGTTGCGCCATTGCTAGGACCCATGCAGATTACTACAAAATATGCGCCCTTGTACACCTGCACATGGGTGCAATAGTTCTGAAATGGGCTAGGTGTGCCGATATCCCTCAGCGACACACAAATTTGTTTCGGCACAAAATCCAAATTTAGCGGTATTTGTACGCTTGGCGCCGCCTTTTCCAGCGTGTATTCAATTGTACCGCTTTTGATTTTATTCTGGTTTAGGTCATTTACTGCCTGTTCTGTTGCCGTCAGTGCGTCAACCAGCGCCTGACGAACGTCACGGCCGTAAAATGCGTTTCGGACAGTTTCGATAAAAGATGTAAGGTCTATGTTTGCCATAAATTTGCCCCCTTTTTTAATTCAGTGTGTGATTTTCTGTCGAGATGCTCTTGCAGTAAATTTCGCCTGTTTTTCCAAGACAAAATATAGCAGGCTTGCTGTTCTCATCACAAAGAGTTAAACTTCCGTCTTCCGTACTTAGCGTAAACGTCTGTCTTTCGCCATTATATCCGAATACCGCACCTGCCTGTATGACAACGTGACCACTTATGCTTGCGTTGTCAATGCGTATTTCCAATGGACTAATTCTAACTGTCCATTCGTTATGTGACAGCTGAATGGCACTGGTAGTTTCACTAGATGTCTGTAGATTGATAGTTCCACCTGTTATATCTGCTGATTTTGACGACAGTCTATTGGCAACAACTGTTCCGTCCTCAGATACCGAAAAGGTGCCTGAGCCGTTATTTATCTTCAAACCTGTCAGGGTCAGGGCGGTTATAAAACTAGCCACCAAATTTCCGTCGATAGTCCACGCATTCGTATATGGTCCGTCTTTTGCAGAACCACCGTCGGCTTGCCCAGCCTTTTTTGCCAATTCAGGCGTCCAAAATCCTAAACCTTTATAATTCAGCTGAATGCAGGATTTACAGGTGTTTATATCAGCCGTGTCCATGATCAGAATGCGCTGAGGCTTCTCAGACGGGTCGAGTATAACGTGACCGCCCTCTGCACCTGTAATCAGTTTTGTGGCATTTTCTATCTTGCTGTCTATGACCTTTCTGTTCCTAAACTCTGAGTTATCTATAGCAGATTGCAGGCTTTGTGTTTTCGCTGTCATAAAGCCCGAAAGGGTTTCAAATCGGTCGCCGAAGGTCAACTGTGAAGCCTGCGGATTGTCAAGGTCTATGGATATGCCCACAATGCGCAAATCCTCGTCTATGCCCATAAGACTATTTTTTACTCTGTACCAACAGCCGAGTTCAAACTGCTCAATGTGTTTGTCTATTCTCGAGAGGTCAAGTGCTGTTATCTGATACTGCACTTTCGCACGATTGACAGATTTAAGATACTCCTTGCCCTTGCTAAGAAGATTGCTCGCAAGGGTAACGTCGTCCCATATCTGCGGACCGCTTATAACGCCGTATTTTGCGATAAGTGAGCTGTCCTCTATGTAATCCTTGCCACCATTCACAGTGCCGATGGTCAACCGCTTTTCGCTGTCTGTAAGCTTTGCACCGAGAGGGTAAAGACGTGTTATGACCGCCGTTTCATCGACTTCCCGTGATATGGTTTTAAGGTTGACCGCAAGCTCTATGGTGGTATCTGTGCCGTGTCCTATGTTCTCCAAATAGTCAAGATATACCTTGCCGTCTTTATCACGAAGCTGTATCTCACCACCGAATTTTCCTATAAGCTTGTCGGCAATGACGTTCATTGTCTTGTCCCAATTTGCAGTATATGTGTAGTTGTTGCTTGCCGTAACAGTGACCTGTCCCAGCTCTATACGCTTATCTGCACCCACCTGTGCATTGTGTTTGGAGAGGAACGAAGAAAGTACTGTTGATATACCTACCATTTTGTATTCAACATACGGCTGAACACTGTCATATAGCCAACCTAAACGCCCCTCGCAGGTGACTTTACGGCATATCAGACCTCTCTCGTCCATGCTGTCAGGACACTTCAAGACCCTGCCTATAAAAATGTCCTTGCCAGTGTTTTCATCATAAACCTTGACAGCCGTTGTAAGCGGTTTCAAGAAATCATAGCCTGCATTGTTCGGATATATGGTAAAGCTGAAACTATCCACAGCGTTGATAGACTTTGCTATCTTGCCGCCTGATATGCGGTCTGTGCCGTCGCTGTGTATGATAGTGTTTTCAGCTCCGTTTGTTATCGTTACTATGAACATCAGAGTGCCTCCTCATAAAGTTTGAGCGTGAGTGTACCGAAGCCATAAGCCGCAAGAGTATTCACACCAGGCTGTAAAGTCAGCTCGTCAAGGTCAAATTCTTTCTCCGTGTTGCGGTATACGCTTGCACTTATCTCTTTGTCATTGAGCGCAAAATAGGTGAACCCCACACTCTTTGCATCGTCCTTTGAGCGCTTGTAAGAAAGGCGTGGGCGTATGGGTCTATCAGCATATGAGTAGATTTTCAAGGTCGCAGGAGGTGCGTATCGTGTCTGTTTGACCGCTGTCAGTGATATATCCGTCAAATTCAGATAGTCACTTTCAAAACTGAAATCGTCAAATCCGATATCTGAGTAATCGTCAGAACGCAGGAAAGGATACGTTTTGAAGTTCACTGTCAGATTAGCGGTACGCCGTGAAGTGAACTCAAATGCGGAGGTATCAAACACAGCCGTTGCTCCAACAAAGTGATAGTCTGTCAGAAAGCTTATCCTCAACTCGTCCTTTGCACCGCTGAGCCAGCGGACAACATCACATTTTCTGCGATAAAGTTCGTTTTCATCTTTTGCAGAAAGGCTGAATTTTATCGTGATATCACGCTGTTTGTACGTCCTTTCGCCTGCCATTTTGGAAAAGTCATAAAAGCCGTTCATAAACGGTAAAGTGGCTTCTATCCTGTTTTCCTCTGGCTGAGATATCTGAACGCCGTCCTTTTGGATAACCAAATAGAAATCGGTGGACTTCTTGCCGCCAAACTCTATGTATTCATTAGACACTTGCAAGCCTCCTTTCACTGCTTGTGACCCTCTCACCTAGTTTTCCGTCCACCTTTGACGTGAGCTTGTCGCCGTCAAGATAAATGTTTCCTTGCTGCGCAAGCTGTGGAAAGTAGGTTTCTAGGAGGGCGATGATCTTGTTCATTGTATCATTACCGCCGTTATTCACGCTCTTTTCAGGAAGTGCCGAAAAGCTTGGCGGTATGACATCCGTATCCATAAGCGGCTGCAGTGACCTGTTGAACTGCATGGTGATAGTGTCCTCGTTGTCTGCTATACCCTTTGCAAAAAGGTCCATCATATCAGGTGCAAAAGTGTGGAAGTTTGAAAGAGGGCCCTTGTCAGGTTCGGAAAAGCCGAGAAAGTCCTTAACGCTTGAGGCTACGTCACATACAGTATCTTTAAGGCTCTGCCACTTCTCTTTTATGCCGTCTATAAACGCCTGTATCATATCTGAACCCCATTCTTTGAAGTCGTTCCACTTGCGTGAAAACCAGTCTGTAAGGTCGATAAGCATATCAGACAAAGCGTCTGATACAGGTGCAAAAAAGTCCACCATACCTTGTGCAATTCCCTTGACAATTTCAACAGCTATAAGTATGCCGCTGGCAAGAATATCAGGAAGATTTTTTACTATCTCTTTGGTTAGGGTAAATACTATTTTAAATGCTGCTTCTGTAAGCTTTTTAGCTGTATCACTATCAGAAAGTGACATTGCTAATGTATCAATGATTTTGACAGCGCCGTCAACAATAAGATTAATATTGTTGGCTAATGTTTCTGCTATTGTTACGATTATCTGTGTAGCACATTCGATTATCGCAGGTAAGCTGTCAAGTATAGCCTGCAATATCAATGGCATTTGCTGCTTTATCGCTTCTGTAAGGTCGGGCAATATAGTTGGCAAAGCCTGTGCAATAGTGGTTATGATAGTTGCCAACGCCTGCACAAGAGGACCTGTGTTCTGTATAAGAGCTGTTGCGATAGTTGTAATGGCTGTTATGGCCGCCTGCGTTATCGTACCGATATTATCGGAAATGCCTTTTACAAGCGCCTGAAATATCTGCGTGCCTGCTTCTATAAGCTGAGGAAGCAGGTCGCTCACAAGCTGTGGAAGCTCGGCTGCTATGTCAGGTGCAAGCTCACTTATGAGCGTTGTGACCCCTGAAAGAGCCTGCTTTATGACAGGCATAATGTTCTTTGCAAAGGTCTTTACTGTACTTACCATTTCCTTGATAAGATTTTTCAGGTCAGCGTTTTTGTCGCCCATTCCTGCCATAAGGTTTGCCCATGCTGCTTTCACAGAACCAAGAGAACCGGAAACTGTTGTTGCCGCTTCTTTGGAAGTTGTACCGGTGATGTCAAGGTCGGTCTGTACCTTGTGGATAGCCTCTATCATTTTGTCAAATGACACGCTGTTGACGGTTTTTTCATCGACCTTTATCGAATCCCCAAGCACGCCTGAATCGTTGATGAGCCTTGCCATTTCCGCCTGTGTACCGCCATAGCCCAGCTTTAAGTTATCGAGCATGGTATAGTTCTGCTTTGCAAAGCCCTGATAAGCGTTCTGGATAGAAGATATGTCAGTACCCATTTTATTGGCATTGTCCGACATATCCACCATTGCTTCATTGGCTATCTCAGCCGCCTGCGCTGTATCACCGCCCAAGCCTTGCAGAAGTGACGCAGAAAAGCTTGTAACGTTCTGCATATAGTCATTAGCCGATATTCCTGCGGTCTTGTATGCCTCACTGGCGTACTTTACGATAGTATCAGCGTTGTCCTTGAAAAGTGTTTCAACGCCGCCTATGTTCTGCTCATAGTCCGCATATGCGCTCGCAGAGCTTTTGACTATAGCGCCTATGCCTGCACTTGCCGCCGATATAGTTGCTATACCAGCTTTTGCGGCAAGTGCAAAGCCCTTTTTGATAGTGCTTCCAAAACCTGAAACGACCTTGCTGCCAAGAGAGCTTCCAAACCTGTGACCATCGGGCATACTATCCCCGAACGCTCTTCTCAGCTCTGATGCAAGCCCTTGCATAGACGGAACTATCTGCACATATGCTTTGCCCAGCTGTGTGCCGTTTTCTTCTGCCATGTTAGCCCTCCTTTCCTAAGATTTTTCTTCTTGCCTTCTCATAATCCTCGCCGCTTTGGAACGCTGTTATCTCGCTGTCGCTGTCATTCTTGCCTATAAGCTTTTCAGCTATGGACTGCGGTCTGTTCACACCTCTTTGTCCGTCCTTCGTCTGCGACCAACAAAGCCATTGCATGCGGTCAAATATCAGTGCAAGCAGTATTTCAGAAAACGAACCGCCAACGCCGTTGAGCTTGCGCTTGACCCGTGATGAACTGCCAAGACCACACAGAAAAGTCGCCACCTTTCGTGCAGGCAGCGACTTAAAGTCGTATATGTGATAATACTGCGCCATATCGCAATCAAGCTCATCAGGATAGCGCTCCATGACAGCGGCAAGGACTAGGAGTTTTTTGTCTTAGGTGTCTGGAAGATCTCCACGATAAGCTTTGTTATCTCTTTAACCGATACATAGCCGCACTTTTCTCTTATCTTCGCAAAAGCTTTTTCTTTCTTGCTTCCAAGAGCGGCGTCAACTACCTTGACATATGCAAGGGGGTCGCCCTGTTCACACTTACCGACAGCTTCGATAAACTCATAGTCGTCAAGGGTCTTCTCCTCTATTTCAAACTCAAAACCGCTTTCTGTCTTACCTGTCAGCATAGGCTATTCCCCCTTTTTCATGTACTCATAGTGCGTGTTGCCGTTTTCATCAGGTGTGGCTGTGATAGTCAGCTCATAGCCGATAGCCTCGTTGTCCTTGTAGGTGATGTCAGATATCTCCGTCACCTTGCCGAACGGAACGACCACTCTTTTCAGTATGTTGTTTTTCAGTATCATATCGAATACAAACGCCTGATTTTCATGCTCTGCGCTGTTGACTTTGATCGTCAGACCCGTGTCAAGGTCGCCTGAAACATTGCTGTCATTGTAGACAGTTTTCAGCACATCTACATTGGTACATTCTATCAGCTTTACCTTGAAAGTGTCCGTTTTTTCTGTCTGTGGTGTGTCAACGATATCTCCGCCCCAGGCTTTGATGTTTTCAGTAGAAATGCCAGAACTGTTTGTTACTCCGTCCTCTGAGCAGTAGCCCAAACTTTTGAACGCTGCGTCAAGAGCCGTTGTTGCATCCGTTGGCAGCGTAGATCCTGTGATCGCTGTGAAAACCGCTCCGCCTACCTTTGGTTTGCCTGTTGATACGCAATCTTTGTTGTTTGCCATAGTATTATCACTCCTCGTCGTAGTAGGTTACATCGAATACCGCCTGATAGCGATATCGTTTTGTTTCCGTGTCTGTATAGTTGTAGTCTGACGTGCACGCACAGCGGCATACATCGCCCTGTGACACGCTTTCAGACATAGCCTTTTTAACTTTTGCATTAAGTTCTGCCGCCCCGTATAGGCTCGCTGAGTAGCTCTGAACGGCTATGGTGGCAGATGTGATAAAATCATTCTCTGCCGAGCCTAGCTTGTCAATAAGCACATACTCTTTTGGTGGGTTTTTAGGTTCTTCAAGATAAACAGGAACGTCAAGCTTTGCCCCCAGCCAGTCAAGAATTATCTTCTCTATCACTTGCCAAGCACCGCCTTTAAAAGTGTGTTATTTCTAAAATTAGCACGCTGAGCCTTCTTGGTTTTAGCCTTGACGATAGCAACCTTACGGCGCATTTTCGGGTATCTTGTCCATGTGATAGTATACGCTTTATGCCCCGTGCCAAGCCTCTGAACGGCTCTGTCAGCATAGTCCTTGACCATACTTTCAACAGGTGCAGAGCAAAGAAAAGCCGCAATACCGTTGTGGTCAAGCTCTATCTTAACTTTACTCATAGCGTTCCACCTTTACTTTCTTGTTCCATTCAAGGGGGATATTATCGTCAATGCCCTGTGTAGGGATACCCACAGTTTTGAACGTCATTCCCCAGAACTCAACTTCTGTATTCTCCCATATGTGCGTGTCGCCTTTCGGTATAGCTAGCACATAAGCTATGCGTTTGCCTGACAGGTTGATCTCGTTCACAACGTCCTCTGCGGAAGGCTCACCCACAAGCACGTTTTCGACGACCTCCTGCGAAGTTTCGTATGTCGGTCTGTTAAAGCCGTCAATACCTTTCTGCGTTCTTACAGAAAGCTTAACGGGTATGCCCTTGATACTTAGTCTCATACGTCATATACCTCCATAGCTCCGTATCTCTGCCGCATAACGCCCAGTTCTTTCAGCTCGTTTCTGAGAAAATACAGTTGCTGTCCTGCGTTGAGATAGGTCATTGATACTGAATAGCCCATAGCCGACTGTGAAGCCTGCGAAGTCGCAGGAGAGCTGTCCGCAATAGAGTCAACAGCTCTCAGTGTGGCACGAACTATGATATCTTTTGCCACAAGTTCAACGTCAGGTTCATCAGCTATCATAATGTCAAGATCTTTGCCATACTTCTTGCAGGCAGTTGAAAGCTTTGCGCAGGCGACAGGCAGCAGAGCCGCCGCCTTTTCCTGCTCCTCAGTCGTGAGCTTTCGACCGAGCCTTATAACGTCCTCGATAGTTGCGTACTCTGCCGCCATTTATGCCGCCCCCTTATTCAGCAGCTGACTGAATGACAGCAAATGCGGACTTGTCCATGATACCCCAGCCAATATATGCTTTGGCTCTGATGTATACCTGACCGCAGCCCTTGAGATCCTGTCCACTATTGTCAGGGTCGCCGTATTCAATGATCTCAAGCGGAATTTCCTTTGAGTAGCCCCACTTGAACGTTGAAAAGTCGCCCACGATAGCAAGGTCTTTGCTGGAATTGAATGAAACTGTATTGTTTGTTACAGTCTGAATGCCGTTCATCTGTGACGGCGCATTGCCCCACGCAAGTTCAGAATATATCTTTCTGCCGCTTGTGTCCACCATTTTTGCAAGGTCAGCTCTGAATGACGGTGCCATTGTAAGACCTGAGATGTCATACTCATTGTCCTGCACTGCGGCGATAGCCTCCTCAATAAGAGCGTCAGGAGTCTTTGGTGACGTGCTGTCCTGCTTTATCACAGTTACGCCGTTGTCAAAGTGATTTGTACCGATAAGTGCAGAAGCTGTCTTGGCTCTCGGATTAACTCCGTGAAAAGCCATAATGTCAAGACCTCTTGCAGTCTTTTTCGCAAAGCCGTCGGAGAAATTTCTCAGAGTTTCTATCTGCTCTTCCTCAGCTGCATAGAGAAATTCGTCTGAAATTCGTGCGCCGTATTCGATCTTTACAGGTACGATTATAACAGGGTCAAGCGAAACACTACCCCTTGTCATTTTGCCGTTTTCAGCAACAAGATCAACTTCATCATCCATTGTGAAGATGAACTCTTTCTGCCCATTGAACGGGATAGGTGTCTGACCACAAAGAGCTGCCAATGAGGACTTGCCCTTTACCTTGTCGAAAAGTTCTTTAACGAGAATAGGGTCGAACTTTGAGCCCTTTGAGAGGATATCTGCCATAAATATTACTTCCTTTCTTTACTTTGTGAGACTTGCAAGCAGCGACTTGTATGCCGCATTCTTGCCGTCTGCGTGATCGTGTTCTGTGCTGCCAAGAGGAGCTGTCTGCTTCTTGCCGATAAACTTTGCAAATGTTTCAGCGTCCTTCTTGATAGCTTCTTCTGTGTCTCCTGAAAGCTTGTTTGCAAGCTCATAAGGGATACCGTTTTCGTGGGCAATTCTCATTTTTACCGAGCTGGTCTCGTATGCCTTGTTCTTAGCCGTGAGGTCTGCGATAGCTGTATCCTTTTCTGCAAGCTTGCCTGTAAGGTCGGTGATCTTGCCGTTAAGGTCGGCTGTCTTTGTCTTGAAGTCGTCAGGGGAAATATAACCCTCAAACTGTTTCTTGACTGTATCCGTGTTGCGGTCGAGCCTTGCCTTTATCGCATTGTCGAAGGCTTCCTGTGTTGTTATAGCTTCAAATTCTGCCATAGTGTTTCCTTTCCCCGCTTTACCCTGCGGTGTAGGTGATATATAATAAACTGTTACCAGCTTATTTTTTGTACTTTCTTCTTATCTGATGAGTTAGCACACGCCCAGTGAGCAAGCACCACCGCCTCAAGTAGTGATATGTCAGCACCCTCAAGAATTGAGGTATAGCCAAAACCACCGCCTGAGCTTATCGCTCTGTGTTCACAGTTGGCAATGACCTGTTCAAGGGACGGCTGATCTGCGTGACAAATATTCTGTGCGAATACCCCTCGTTCAAAACCTGCTGACGAAGTGATCACATCAGCGACTTTCGGCAGGATAGGCTTGCGCTTGATACCTGCGTTTTTCATATCCGATGCAAGCAAAGACTGTCCGTTTGCTCCGTCAATGACGGTTTCACGCATATGTGGATTGCGCAGATATGCGATTATCCAGCCGTTTCCCTCTCTTACAGGGCGGCAGTCGATAGCCTCGACAAATATCTTGCCGTCTGCTGTCTTTGCGGCGACAGCCAAAGATACGTTATCCGTGACCTTTGCGTACTTGATGCCGAAAAACAGTTCTCTGCTGATATCGGGTTTGCCTGCAATACAAAGTGCCTGCCACTCGCCCTTGCTTATAGCCGACTTCTGATTATAGGTCAGCCACAATCCTAAACGCTGAATGTTATCGTCCACTTGGTCGTCTTTCGGGTCGCCAAGCTCAGAGCGTATCTTACGTTCCGTGAGGATAGTACCTAAAGACGGGTTAGTGGCATACCACAGCTCAGGGTCATGTGCGTTTGTAAGCTTTGGCACGGACCATTCAGCCCAGCCGTCGTCACCGCCTTTGCCTGATATCGTCTTCTGTCGGTATTTTGTGAAAACTGTGCCGGCAGACACCATCGTTGGAGGTGTTCCACACATCAACGTCTGAGGGTTGCGACTGTCTGTGACGGTATATTTTAGGGCTGTTTCTTGGTCTGTGGTGTATTCCTGTGCTTCATCTATGATAAGCAGGTCATAGCCCTCGCCAAGTCCGCCTTTGCTGGAACGTGTACGGAAGTTGATAATTCCGTCGCCTTTGAGCCATTGTATACGCTCCAAGCCCATCTGTTTTGTAGTCTTGAAGTCCTCTTTTTCAAGAAAGCCCATTTTTGTAATAAGGTCGATTATCTTCTCCCATGCCGAATGTGATGTTGTAGTTCGGTGGGCGGTGTAAAGAACACGCTCGCCGTTTTGCAGACCATAGATCGCACGCATTATAAGCAGTTCCGACTTGCCATTACGTCTTGGTATCGACCAGCCGAATTTCATATGCTTCCACAAGCCTTCCTCGTCCACAGCCATAATGTCGTACATCATAAGCTCCTGCCATTCCTGTGCGGTGCGCCCTGATTTGTTATACATTGCGATAGCCTCATTGCCTTTAGTCTGTTCATACGGCAACACTACCGATATGGTGGGGGTCTGCCTGCCGACTCTCTTATCCTCAATAGTGGATTACCTCCTTTAGGTACGAAAAAAGCACCCTTTAAGGTGCTTGATTCCGATGTTTGAACAACTATTATCCTCTAATGACCTTGTTCTCAAATTTCTTGTATGCATCAAGATACCATTCTTTCTTATCACCGTTATATGTCAACTCGTAATACATACCGTCAAAGAGAGTACTTGAAAGCAAGTATTTCCAGTTCTGCAATGCCTTGCATTTCCATACTGTATAAACTTCAAAATCAGGCTTTATATCTGATTTATCAAGATGTTCTCCAATGTAATCTTTCACAATTTCTATTGCTTTTTCGTCCATAATATCCGTCCTTTCTGATTTTGGGTATAAAAATACCGCCTCGCCGTAGCGGAGCGGTCAAGCATTATTGTTTTTAAAATCTTCTTTAGAAATTTTTAATTCACAAGCACACCTGTCTTTTGCTATTTCTAACGGTATGCCCTCTGGATATGTCAAACAATAATTTTTTTCTTCGTCATTTTCATGCCCGACAATAATAACATCATCGCCGCTTTGACGAAGTGCTTCCATTTCAGCATCATAAGAAATGCAATTTTTACATTGTTTCATTTTGTCAATGCCTCCTTTAACATTTGCTCAATATAATCAGGAAATTTTTCTCCGTGGTAATGTGCACAAAAACATTCTGCAAAAAACTCGTGACTGTCCGTGCTTGCATACTGCGAAATGCTATAAATATCGCCTGTCTGCTTTGCCTTGCGAAAAGCATCATCAACCATGCTTTTTATTTTCACACTTCTTGGATCACCATAATTTTCACAATACAGACCTCTGTTAATTTGCCCGAAATATTGATCTGCAATAATGTGCCCATATTCATGTGCTACTGTTGCTTTTACCGCATTTGTGCCACTGAATGTACTTGACATACTCCACCGGCTATATTTTATGCCTTCTTCTATTTGAACAAGGTCTTTCTTTAATTTTCTGACCTGTGCAGCACTATATTTGCCACTGCTTATTGCTGCTTGATATTCAGGAATAAGCTTGGCAAATTTCTCATTCCTTGTTTTCCAATCGGTAACCATTGCTGGTGGTTCGTTAAGATATTTAGTGCTTATATCCAATCCTCTACCATTTGCTCGAGCGTTTGCTTTTTTTAGTGTTGACGAACAATTTATATCTTGTAACTTATCAACGGGGTATTTTGCAGTTAAGTCAGTTAATGTTTCATTCACCGTATTAAGTGAATTGAGATTTTTGACATTTTTCACATTAACTTTGTCGGCAAATTTTAGTGTATATTCCTTGGCATTTTCAATGGTATCAGCAGGAATGAATTTAGCCATACTGCTATTTTCCTTCATTATACCACTTACGCCACGTTTGTCAAGCCTCACAGGCTGTCTTGAACCGGCTTTCTTCATCTGCTCAAGCTCTTCATCTGAGATGTCCCACCTGGTCTTGCTCCACACGTTTTGTGCCTTTCTGCCGTTGAGGTATGTAACAGTACAGCCGCAGTTATCATGCCTGCGGTAAACGTCTTTGGGGACATCTTCGGGATAGTGATATTTACCTGCAAGCTTTGAACACCACTTACAGCAGCCGCCGTGATCGTTGCGAATGATGTAGCAGTCCAGTCCTGCATCAGAACGGAGCTTCACGTTTTTTTGAACATAATCGTTGTAAAAACTCTCAGTGATGTTCTGCGCCGGAGCTGTCATTCGCCGTATCATCTTATCTTCTGCAATATCCGGTACAGAAGCCGCATTAACTACTGCCTGCACACGCTCGGTAGGGAAAGCAGCCTGTTGAGGTGTGATGTTTATGCCTGCTTGGCTGTCAAGTGCTTTTTGGCATTCTGCGGCAGCAGAGTTTATAACATCGTAGTTGTCCTTGAGCACGCCCGTGAGTATGGTATCGGCAATGTTGTAGTACATCTTGCCGTCAGGCAATGCCGCTACGTTGACGTGTGTACCGATAGCCTGAGAAACTCTAAACCCGAGCTGTTTCGATAATAGGGCGACTTCTTCCATTTTCGCAGTGCCGCCCTCTATTTTCTTCAAGACAGATTGAATGTACTTGTCGGCCTTGCACGAATTTTGAAACTCGGCACGAATTTTTCCAAGCAGTTCTGCACCGATATCAGCCATTGTTTTCACCCTCTATGCCTGTGAGCTGACGGATACCCTTTGCACCCAGATAGTCAGGAACAGCCTGATTAATTTTCAAAATAGCGTCGCCCACACCCGAGAGTGCCGCAGAATCAGGTTCAAAAATAGGAAGCCACTGCGGTTTGATGTCACTGAAAGCATAGCGCATATAGGCCATGTTATCACGAACGCAAGCGGCAAGATAAGCCACGTTAAGGAAACCACTTCCAAACGTTCTCTGTGCCTTGCGTGCGGTAAGCCTGAGATTTTCGTGTGCTGCACGGATAGCTTCACAGCTGGCAGGATTGGACGTCGCAAAGCCCAAGTCGTCAAGAGTCAGCCCTGTTTCTCCGGCGAACAGCGAAGCTATAGACTTAAGTTGCTCAGAGTATGGTGACATGGACTGCTGCTGAAACTGTCCGACAGTAGGATTGCCGCCGTCATCATCTTTGGTGATAGTCAGCAGTGAGGACATTGTTGCACCCCATTTGTCCATTTTCTCGGCATCATCCGAAAGACCAAGTATATATTTTTGTGGGAAACTGTAAAACTCGGCTGATACTTCCGACCGCCTGAGCGTTCTCATAGCCTCCTGCACAAGCTCCATGCACGCCCTTGATATCCTGCTGTGACCGAAAGGACGAACGGCGTCAGGGCGGTATATGATAGGTACAAGCAGAGGGTAAGGTGCAGGATTGTCATAGATCTCAACATCATAGCCTCTGCGATATATCTCTGTCTGTTCGGCTGTGAAGTAGGCTTCAATGGTGGGGTTGAAATTGTTGTCCCGGTCAAGCACTGCATAGCCCTCACGAAGCATATTTGTGATAGGGTCGATAATGCCAGTAGCGTTACTGCCATCAATGACCTGTAAGCGTGGATAGCCTGTTTCATCAGCCGAGATATACACAAAACAACAAGAGGACACCAACGCTGAGAGAATGGCTGAATCAAAGAACACGTCACGATTATTGTTGTCAAATATCTCGTTGACGTAGAAAGTGTTGTCCTCAAAGCTGTCAAATACTATTCTGTCCGCAAGGGTATCAACAGCTTTTGCACACCAGCCTAGCACAGGACGCATCCAGTTATAGCTTGGTGGTATCATTTTGCCCATGTCAGTAAGGCCGTTCTTCATGTGATAGTAGTCATAGCGCACATTGACCCTCGAAGCCTTTGAAGAAAGCTTCTTTTTCAAATATGCCATGCCTTTGTATTCGCTCATCTTGTATATCCTTTCCAATTATTTCAACTCTGCGAGAAATATAAGCAGTGCGGCGGTGAAGGTCATTTTTGACCTCAAAAGGGGGCATACCCCCCATATTGTCAATAATTTGTTAAAAATTCTTCCAATCGTAGCATTGTGGTAAAACTCGGTTGGAAATCAGGTCAAGAGACTGGTCAAACACCTGTTTTTCCACCAATTTGTCAGATTTCTGGCGATTACAACACCAATGTGCCAACTGCAAGTTTGAAATGTCCGAAGGGTGACCGCCTTTGGCAATGGGTATGATATGATCTATGCAAGCTGACAGTGGGTGCGGATATTTCAATGAAAAATCAACAGGCTTACCACAGATACCGCAAACTGTTTGGGTAGCGTAGATTTTCTTCTTGTTGATACGGAACTGCTGTTGGTGTGAACCGCTTCGGTCTGGTCTTGGTATTGGCATTGTATACCTCCGTGCAACGCAAAAGCGACCGCAAAATGCAGCCGCTATGTTATTTCTTTCCAAGCTTTATGAGCTTGTCGTTTGCTGTTGTCTTACCTCGCAATACGAGTCCATCTTTACCGATCGTGCCGTGATGAGTCTTCGTTCTTTGATAAATATCATTTTTATCTGCTGATTGCATTCTGCCGCCATGAACTTTTTGAACAGTGGTTGCTCTTGAGTATTCAAACGAGATAGAACCGTCACCCTGCTTTTTAAAAACAGGTTTTGAATATCCATTCTTTTTAGCAACATTTTCGAAACGTTTCATAACTGTTCGTTGTTCTGACGTTGTACCACTAGCAACACCTATTCCGCTCGAACTTCCTCTACCACCCATTTATCCTGGCTCCTTTCCATTTATCCTGAAACGCTTTTATGTGTACAATATTCCCCTTGCATTCGTCTGGAACATTGCCGTAAAACAATATAGTTTCCGGTCTAAGTTTTTCGCACATAACCTCATAACCTGATATGAATGCGGCTTTTGCAGCATTGTCATTCTGTGTTCCTATAGATGATACTGCCACCGTGCCACCCTTAGGTTCTCCGTCAAAACACCATTTGAATGACTTTTCGTCGCTCCAACATATAGTTGGAATAACTTCAATTCCGTTATCTTCCCAAAACGCACCGAGCCAATGCTTGCGGTAATGATTGTATATCTGCATTGCTGTCGGAAAATCAGCATATAGTGAAAAATCAGGAGTAAGGACACATCTGAAACCTTTGAGAATATCAAGATAGGCGGTCGGATTGTTCCAAAGCCTGAGAAATTGATAATCATCAAGAAAGAAATGTACTCCCTTATTCTGCCTGTTCTTTGTCGTCTTTGCATAATTAAAGCCAATAAGTTCAGGAAAATCTGTAATCTTTGAGCCTGTCAGCTGAGGTATATCATATTTACCTGCACCAGCATAAAAGCCGTGCTGTAAATTTTCATAGCGTTGTTTATTATTCAATTCAGCACCGCCTTTTTTTGTTTTCCAACGCAAAAAGCACCCCATAGGAGTGCCTCTTGTGAAAATATTTTAAGGAGTTTTGTAAAATGGTGGAGCAGGTCTGAGCGGTGGCTCGCTCTCGACCTGCATAAGCCCCTTACGGGGCTTAGAAAATTGGAGGTGACTTCAATGAAAGTACAAGTCTGAGGTACATCTACACTTTCCTCAGTTTAAATTATAACATAGGTAAAACGAACAGAGCGAACAAGTTTAAGCATTTTGCAAAAATCTTTTGACTGCCATTCTACAGCCGTCCGCTGTACCTCCGACCTTGTGTCCTATCTGTATCCAAGTAAAGCCTTTTACAAACCTGAGTACAAATATCTTTCTCATCTGTCTATCCTCTATCCCCTTGATAAATTCCTCCACAGCCCTCTGCTCACGCTCTAGCCGTGCCTGTTCGCACAGCAGTGAAAGTGTATCACCACTCGGCAGAAAGCCGTCTATGCGTGTGCTGTGTGGTGTATAGGACGGCGGAGTGCATACGCTGATACTGTCGGCAACGTACTTGCCTGAAAGCTCTGCCTTGATGTCCTCAATGGCTGAGGCGTTCCTGCGGTAGGCTTTCAGGCGTGACATGGTCATTGGGTCGTTTCTTTCCATAGGATCTCTCCTCTCTGTATCTCTTACGAATTGTTATCACCTTTTCAGTCTAGCTCCGCAGTTAGGGCAGTATTTCGTTGCGACAAACGCCCCAATGTAATGGAAATCATCATCACACACGGAGCAGTGAAAGCATTGTATCCTATTATTTTCGTCCGGATCTCTTTCGGGTATCCAATACCCACGCTTGACTTCCTGCACGTCTGCGGTAGGCACTGTTGCCATTACATCTACCAGTTCAGACAGTGCAATGCCTAGTTTATCGCTTATAATTTCTGCCGTTTTAACAGCGTCAATATATCTTGACATTGTTATACCTCCTCAGTTTGTCTATACTCCTTAATTCCCAGCACAACATACCCATTCTTTATTCCCCAGCCGTTGAGGATATATGTTATCTTGTATGTATGTCCTGATATCTCATGTTTTGCGTGTTCTCTTACTGTGCCGTCTGAGCTACAATAAGACGTTCCGTCAGTCGGTATAAATCTTATCAGATCTCCCGTCTGAAAACCTCTGTCATTCTTTCTGACCTCAAAAGTTTTCTCACCGCTCAGAACGGCGTCACAAAATTCTATGCTAAGTTTCAGATTATGTGTTTTCATTCTTTTGCCTCCTCACACCTCAACTCTTCCAGCCTACAATACACCAACGTGTTACCACAAGTCTTGTCAGCGATCTCCGCCTGATAGAAGAACTGACCTGTCTTACTGCTCTTGCGGATAATGCACCCTGTCAGCTCGTAGCAATCGGAGCCGTTGTAGCTCACCCTGCGTCCAAGACTTTTCTTTACTTCGTGTATCGTCATAGCTCCTCTATCCTCACATAAATGCCGGGTATGTCCGCCCAGAACTTTTCGCATATCTCACTCGCCACAAGCTGGTCGTCTGTCCAGAAGTCAAGCTTTGTCATACAGTCCTTGAACATCTTTTGCAGGTTGTCTGTGTCAGGCTTGCTGGTCTTGTATTCTCCGTCCTTGTGCTTGCCGTCATTCGGAAACAGCCACTTCGTTATCAGCCTTATCCCACAGATGTATTTTTCAGGCGGTCTGTGCCTTGCTAGGTTTGCCGTGAGCTTTTCTTTTGCCGCCTTGACATCGGGTGGGTCATAAAATATTGGCTTGCCGTTTCTTACTGCCACCTTATGTTCCTGCGCCGTAGCTGTCGGCGGTATCATTGCCATAAAAAATTCAGTCATTGTTATCTGCTCCTCTCGTGCGGTCGGTGTGCTAGCCGCCTTATTATTTCAGAATAGATTTTCGGGCGGCTTATGCCCGAAAATATATATTATGTAATAATATACTTTTTCTTCCCTCGGGAAAAAGTCGGTATTTTGCCGACATTTTCCTCCCAAGAGAAAACACCGATATTTTCCTTACACTTACTCGATTTTTTCCTTTCCGTTTCAAAGTAAATTTTCTCGACTTCTTCCTTTCTTTCACTCATTTTTTCAAGCCGCATTCTCCGTCATCTATCCAAAAACCACCATGCTCTTTTAACCTTGAACGCACTGTCTTTTCGGTAACTGCAAGATACTCCGCCAACTCAGAAATGCGGCACTTGCCGTTCTCCTGCACACCGCTGAAAGCTGTTTCAATGCTCTCCTTGCGCTCCTTACTGCGGTCTTCATTGGTCTTCTTCTTGCTGAAATTCTTTTTCCAATTCGGTGTGATGTCCTCTACCTCGCAGTCTTTAAGCACGCCCACAGTATCCTCTCTGTGAACAGGATAATCAAACCACATATTGAGGGGAGCAAATTTCGGGAACTCTCTCAGAGTACCCTCTATGCGCCATGCCGTGCGGTTTCTTACCGCAAGCTTAGCCTTGTCTATGTCGGCCATCATAAGCTTGTATGAGTTCGGGTGCAGGTACTTGTGCGTTATCTCAAGCATTTTTGACGGCGTAACAAGATCGTCCTGTGAACAAAGGTCATCAGTATTTCTGTAAAATCTCCTCATCCAGTTCTCACAGATACGGCAAACAGCTTCGTCCTCCTGCTGCTCGTAAAGGCTGTCTGAAATGTCAAGCTCTGAAAGGTCAAGAAGTGCGTCAGGGTCACGGGCGAATACTCCTGAACCGCTGGCTCTGTCCATTGAACGCTTACCGCCCTGCGCTCCCTTTGAGTGGTGGTGGCAGTATATGACCGCACAGCCAAGCTCTGTGCATACCTTGTCGAACTGGTTGCAGAAGTGCGCCATTTGGTCTGCTGAGTTCTCGTCGCCTGTTATGACCTTGTAGATAGGGTCGATTATCACGGCAATGTAATTCTTCTTGCTTGCTCGGCGTATAAGCTTTGGTGCAAGCTTGTCCATTGGTACGCTGTGACCTCGCAAGTTCCATATGTCTATGCTGTTGAGGTTATCAGGCTCTAGGTGCATTGCGGTGTACACGTCCTTGAAACGGTGCAGACAAGATGCTCTGTCAAGCTCTAGGTTGACGTATAGTATCTTTCCTTTGGTGCATTGCCAGCCAAACCACTTGACCCCCTCAGCTATCGCCACGCACATCTCGATAAGTGCATAAGACTTGCCTGCCTTTGACGGACCTGCAATGAGCATTTTGTGACCCTGTCTGAGAACGCCGTCAATAAGTGGCGGAGCAAGCTCAGGCAGGTTATCCCACTCAGCACTCAGGCTCTCAGGGTCAGGGAGATCATCATTGATACTCTCTATGTAATCTTTCCATTCTGAAAAGCTTTCTTTGCCTATGTTCTTGTCAATGATGAACTGTTTCTTGCCGTTTCTCATTACGCCTGGCATACGACTAAGACGTGAGGGATTGCGGTTTTGTTTATCTATGTCAAGACCACTTTCCTTGCAGACCTTGTAAAGAAAATCAACACGCCTGCGGTATTCATCATAGTTTGGAGCGTCTATCTTGACGATAGCGTGAACGCTCTTTCCGCCGCTGTATACAAGCACAGCGATAGGAAGTTCAAGTTCTCTCATTACAGCGTTCTGCTGTTCTATAGGCATACTGTCGCTTTCAACAAGAGCATAGCGGTAGTCTGTTACATTCTCGTTCTTTACGCCCTTGCCGTCAAGAGGATTGAAGCGGATCCACGCTCCGGCTTCTTCCTTGTAGTCGCCAAACACCGCACCAATGTCGCCGTTACATTCGCCAAGCCTCTTGATAAGCTCCCCTGCCGTCCTGTCACAGCACCCCTTTGTAGGCAGATACTTGGTCTTGCCGTCCTTTTCTGTTTCCCACGTTTGCGTAACATAGCCCACGTTCTCCCCTGCCTCAAAGAGTGTTTCAAGATATGTGACTATCTCCTTGACAGGATCCCATTGGGCAGGCTCGGTGATCGGTATGCCCTCACCGCCGTTTACAAGGGGACTGCTTTCTTCTGCAACTATCTCGCCGTCCCAATCGTATGCCTTAAACTCATGGGGGCTGTATCCTCTTTCCTTTGCCATTTGCACGATAGTTCCTGCGGTCACAGGCTGAGCATTGCCGTTAAAGCCTTGCCACTTGTGTTCACACTCACCGCTGTGATAACGGCTGTCTGACCTCGACCAACTGTCCCAATCGTTCACAGAATAGCCCTCGTGCTTGAGAGCCATTCCCACGTTGACCCATTCTTGATAATCACAGCTTGCAGGGTCTATGTATTCAAGCATTTTAAGCAAATTTGTGTTATCCATTCACTTCTCCTTAGTTCTCAGGTGTGTATGTTTTCGGGTCGATATCTCTCGGCAGCCTCCAACCATTGGCAGAGATACGGGCTATCATTTTGCTTGCACTGTCAAAGCTCCAAGAGCCAACGTGCTCAAAGCCCTTGCTTTCAAGCAGCCTTATCTGCTTAGGTGTGGTAAGTCCTGCATTGCGGCGCTTTTCAAGGCGGTCAAGGATAAGCTTTGCCTTGCCTGCGTTGTCTATATCGTCAGGGAAAATGCCCAGCTTTTCAAGCTTTGCTTTCTGCTTGTCGGTAGCAGGAGCAAACTCCCAGCCAAAGGCAGGAACGTAAGAGGACAAGTCCTCAGCCTGTATTGACATTTCATACTGTAAAGGGTCAACGAGCTTTCGCTTGCGTGTTTTCATTTCTTTGAGCTGCTTTGCCAAAGACTCTTCACGCTGTGCCACAACGTCCTCACTTGCCTGTTTTTCTGCCTCTTCGATATCTACTGCACAGCCTGCCTCATTGGCAAGGTTTTCGGTCATTTTCTCGGCGACCTCTTCATTCTGACAGATAAGGTGTGCAGGTCTGCAAAGCTCGTGGCGTTCTGTGTGCCACAGAAAGTCAAGCAGTAAAAGCTCTGTCTTTCCCTCGCAGAGCCTTGTGCCTCTGCCTACCATTTGACAGTAAAGCCCACGCACCTTTGTTGGTCTTAGTACGATAACGCAGTCAACTGACGGACAGTCCCAGCCCTCTGTGAGGAGCATTGAGTTGCACAGCACATTGTATTCGCCCTTGTCGAAAGCTTCAAGTATTTCCGCTCTGTCTGTGCTTTCTCCGTTGACCTCAGCGGCGTTGAAACCCTTGCTGATAAGGATATCACGGAACTTCTGAGAGGTCTTGACAAGCGGCAGGAACACAACTGTCTTGCGTTCCTTACAGTATTTGAGCATTTCATCAGCTATCTGATAAAGATATGGGTCAAGTGCTGTGTCGATATCACTTGCCTTGAAATCTCCTGCCTGAGTTGATACTCCTGAAAGGTCAAGTTTCAGCGGTATGGTTATAGCCTTGATAGGTGAAAGATAGCCCTCTTTGATAGCCTGCGGCAGTGTGTATTCATATGCAAGGCTGTCGAACACCGAGCCTAAGTTTTTCATATCGCCCCTGTCAGGTGTAGCCGTTACACCAAGTACCTGAGCTTCAGGAAAATGGTCAAGCACTCTCTGATAGCCGTCTGAGATAGCGTGATGAGCCTCGTCGATGATAATGGTATCGAAGTATTTTTCCGAAAAGCCTTTGAGCCTTTTCTCACGCATAAGGGTCTGAACTGAGCCTACTACCACACGATACCAAGAGCCTAAACAGCTTTGCTCTGCTTTTTCGGTGGCACAGCCAAGCCCTGTTGACTTCATAAGCTTGTCAGCCGCCTGGTCGAGCAGCTCGCCCCTATGGGCAAGGATAAGCACACGCTTACCCTGCCGCACACATTCTTCCGTAACAGCCGAGAAAAGTATTGTCTTTCCCGTTCCTGTGGGCAGAACTGCAAGGACTTTGTTTATTCCCTCAGACCATTGTTCGAGTATAGCAAGCTTAGCCTCGTTTTGATATGGTCTTAAATTCATCATCAGAACGCACCGGCTTTCCAGCCACCTGTCTGAGCAGGCTGACTATACTGTGGCGTCTGCATCTGAGCAGGCTGAACAGTAGTCACATTCTCGTCATAGGCATAGAGTTTCTTTATCTTGTTGCACTGCCTTTCCTCATCGTCCTTGTTCTTGTAGTTGTCAACGTAGACGTGACACTTGCCCTTTTTGCCTGTGATAGCGTTCCAGTTCATTTTCAGCGGCTCGCCGTGTTTTTTCAGACCGAGAGCCAGGAAAAGTGCTGAGAGTTTCCGCTCAAACTTATTGCAGAGGAAGAAGTTTTCTGTTATCTCCACGCTGTCCTCTGCACCCCAAATGGTGAATGTGACCTTTGCCATATTGCAGGACGGCATTTTTGCCGACCCCTCGTATCTTGTACGCTCAAACTTGCTGACGGTGAAGTCATAGTCCCCCTCAGGGAGCAGGACAAAGTCCCCACCCTCGTTGACTATCTCATCTTCCCAGCCGTATTCTATAAAATTATCCATAGTGTTGTCCTCCTTTTAAAATGGTACTTTCTGATTTTCTCTGATAAGTGGCAGCATTTGCTCCCAAGCACCTATCAGACAGCCCTGCACGAAGTCGTCAGGATAGTTTGTAATAGGGGTATCATAGGGGAAATAGTTTCTCTGAGATACCACAAGACGTATATCCGATTCGCTTACGTTGTTGGCTCTCATAAGGTCTGCAAGCGCTTTCGGTATGCCCTCAGGGATAACGATAGGTGGTGCAACGTCCTCAAAGCCGCTGAGATCAGTAAGAGGTTCTTCTGCCTTTGGTGCAGCTGTCGGCTGAGCCTGCTGCAATGTCACTGCGTTTGATGTCTTATGAGGTGGCTGCGGTGCTGCTTTCGGCTGTGCAAGCTGCTTCTGCACACGTCTTGGCATCGGCACAGGCTGAGGTGTGGGGGCAGGCGTTATGCCGTCAAAGAGGTGAGCTATGCCGCCAAAGTCAAAGGGCATTTCAGGGGGCAGCCCGTCACGATTTTTAGCGTCCCAGCAAGGGTGATGTGTGGTGTACATTACACGGTCACCGCCCTGAGCCTTGAACTTCTTGCCGTCCTTATCCACAGCTACTGCATATGTTTTGTAGTTTGCAAACAACACCATATCTGCCCATTCTTTCACAAGAGGCGATATCTGAGAAGAAGTTTTCTTGCCGAGCTTTAACTCCCAACGGTCATAAGCGCCCAGCTCGTCAGGCTGTTCAAACTTTCTCATCTGAGCGTGAGCCGTAAGCACAACGTTGATACCGCTGTCAACTACCTCCTGCAAGAGATTAAGAAACTTGCCTATCTCCTCTTTCTCGTAGACGTAGCCGTTGCCGTAGCCGAAATCTTCAATGCCTTTCTTCTGATGTGCCGAGCAGATCGTTTCAATGCAAAGCTGTTCAGCCCAATCAAATGTATCAATGACAAGGGTCTTACAGAGCCTGCCGTTCATAGCTTCCTTCACCTCATTTTTGAGCATTTCCCAGCTTGTTGGCTTAGGGAAACGTCTGATGTTCAGCTTCTTTGTACTGCCCTCAGTATCAATAAATACAGGGTCAGGGAACTGAGCCGCAAAGGTGGATTTGCCTATGCCCTCAGGACCATATATCACGACTTTCTGTGCGGAGCTTACAACTCCTGATGTTATCTCATACATTAAAATGCACCTGCTTTCCAAGTTTTCGTTTCTGTGTTTTCTTCTTTTTCGTTGTCCATCGACCTGCCGTCCTCGATAATGATACTGCACTCGTCACCTGTGGAAACTCTAGTGGCAATCGCCTGCAAGCCCTGTTCTTCAAGCCACTTGCCGAAGTCATCAAGGGTGTCGGTATCCATTTGTTCAAGCTTGTCCAGCAGGACAAAACCGCAGTCAGGGTTGAGCTTTCTCACGATAGAGGTAGCGACGATAAGCTGTTCTGCTCCGCTTATACTGTCCCACTTATGCCCGTTATACAGCAGCTCTCCGTCCTCAACTGAAAGCCCCTCAAGGGGCAGGTCGGCACTGCCCAGCAGGTCAGTTTTAGCCTGCCTTACGTCCTCTATCTGCTCAGTGAGATATGTATACTGTGAACGGTAGTCCTCAGCGTCTATCTCAGCTTTCTCCCTGTCGAGGTTTGCTCTTATCTTCTTGTTCAGCTCCTCGATATCTGAGATATTCTTTTCAAGCTCCGCTGTGCTTTCGTCCACAAGGTCTTGAGCGTCAAGGCTTGCAAGCTTGAAGTTGTTCACTGCCGCTTCATAGCTTGCTTTTGCACGTTCATAGGCAGACTTAGCAATCTCCAGCTGCTTTTCATAGTATTCTTTCTGGTCACGCTTACGCTGATTCTCGCCGTTGCGTGCAAGTATATCCTGCTGCTGTCTGATAAGCTCCGAAGCCGAAACAGGCTCGGCAGGGACGTTTGCATACACGGGCATTTCCTTTGCGAACTTAGACTTCTGGTCTGCTATTCTGCCGATAGCAGTACGCTGGTCATAGAGGGAATGTTCCTTATGTTCCAACTGATAGAGCGTATCACCCACACCGATTATTTTCAGCAGAGTTGAAGCTTTTTCCTTGCTTGACTGATTTATGAACTTAGGCAGGTCAAGTGCAAACTGCTCAACGAAGCTGTTCAAAAGCTGCTGACCGCCTTTTTTACCTGTGCTGTCGGTGACTTTGAGAGAGCTGTTCTTACCCGAACGCTCCACTACTATACCGTTGTCGAGGGTGATCTTCAAGTGCGGTTCGACAACAGACCCCTCACGCTGAGGAGAGGACGGCTTATACTTGTCTCCCCCAAGTGCCCAAGCGATAGCGTCAAGGACAGAGGTCTTGCCCTGCCTGTTCTTACCGCCGATAACAGTAAGTCCATTCTTTGCAGGCTCAAGCTGTACGGCTTTTATTTTCTTTACGTTTTCAAATTCAAGTGAGTTTATTTTTACTGACATTTTTCATTCTCCTTCAACTGGTTTTTCATCCATTCATCAAACTTTTGCAGTTCTTCATCTGTCGGCTCGTCCTCAGGTCTGCCCTTATCAAAGCCCAACGTACAGCCACTTTCAAAGCAACAGCCTGCTAGGTCGGCAGAGCATTCCACATCATCGCCATATTCACGATATCCCCAAGCGCAATCCTGACAGCACTTCATGACAGGATCTATACAGCGTGTTGGCAAGCCTTTCATTTGCCGTCACCGCCTCTCAGCCTCTCGATGTTGTGCTTGAAAGCCTCAACATATCCTGTCAGGAATTCGTTTGGGTAATCATCGAGGGCTATTTTCGCCATTTCCTCTATTCCTTCTTGACAAATGTCAAGCAATGTGCTATCATCAAGGTGTGTTGAATTGGTATCTTTTGATACCTCCGAGCTTGTGCTGTTGGCAGACAGTGCAGGCTCGTTTTCTTTTATGTAGAGGGCAAAATACACGCCACATCTATAAAATCTTTTGCCAAGCGGACATTGTGTGCAGTCCATATTTCCGTCAGTGCAAACCTCCACCGCCTTTTCAATTTCCTCTTTCGTTATCATCTTTATCCTCCCTTACCGGCTGTACGCTCATATACTGCTTGCCGTCATAGTCCATCTTCTTCACAGGTTCAATCCCTTTCTCACGGAGCGACCTTGCGGCATCGCCAAGCCCTCTGTCAAAATCCTCACGGGTCTTGTAGAATGCACATCTGCGGCAGTAGTCCTTAGTTGGCGTTACTGTCAGCGCACCGCACTCGTCAGACTTGACATTTGAATGGAACACGCAAAGGCTTACCGCTCCACTGACGTTGTCAAGGGGCTTGTCCCTCTTAAATACCTCTCTCATCACTATCATCGTTTTCGTCCTCCTCTTTTTCAAAACGTTTCTCCCAGTGCCTATCCACCACGCTCAGCACAAGGTACATCACTACATCTATGCCTGCAATCACAGCTATTGTTATCAGCAGTATTCCTACAATGTTCATTACCACTTTCCTTTCATTTCAACTTCGACCTTGACCACGGGTTTGCCTGCTTCTCTCACCGCACGCTTTATGCTCTCCTCTGCTTCCTCGTAGGCAGTTTCTTTTACACTTACATACCACCTGTACGCTACATACATTGCAAGCACCACCAAGAGCGCTACCGCTGCGGCACATCTGATTATCTCTAGTACGGCTATCATTTTCTCACGTCCTTTCCGTAAAGCGTGCGGAGTTTTTTAAGTCTTTTCTCGAAGTTGTCGATATCAATGCCCCACACCTCGTAGGCTATCTCGGTATTGACCGAGTGTGGCAACCATGACTTCACACCACGCTTTTCCATTTCTTCCTTAACAGCTTTCTTGATCTTGATAGTCTGCGTTTCACCTGTGCCGAACAGCTCCTTGATATCCGCATTGGTTATCTCGGGCTTTTCATAGTACAGCCGCACTGCCATTTCAATGTCAGGTGACCTCATTTATCTCACCTCCTCGATAATCGAGACAGTTTCGCCCGAACTAATAGCGTTCGCTTTTACTTTCCATAAAGCCTCACGTTCGCTATCGGCAGATACTGTATAGACCCAGTTGCGATTATACCGGTCTGTCGTTGTTACCTTGTACAGTTTCATTGCTTTGTCACTCCTCATTGTGTTTTCTGTCATTTCTGCTTCCAGCGAACATATCCTGCAAACATTGCTAGTTATCATGAGCGACAACGGAACTGTGTTGTCAAGTCCTGCAAGCATACATATACCGAATGCAAGCGGACTTGCTAGGCACAATGCAATGCCAAGATAGTAGGCTATCTTTTTCAAATTCAACGTTTGCCCTCCTCATATTGTGATCTTGTTACAATCAGCTCTCCGTCAAGAGTCCAATACTGAATGACCTCTCTACAGGGGTCATCTTCTGTTCCTGCACCTTTCAAGGCTCTTGTTACGATCACCTGTTCAACTCTGGCATTGTCACACCCTCTTGGTTTTATGTTGTCTGTCATTGGTTCACCTGCCTTTCAAGTCTTCAAAGCTTACTTGTGCCACATCTTCGCCGACCCACCATTTGAATACGTCTGAGCCTGTCTTCCAAGACGTGGGCTTGCCTAGCTCTATTCTTCGTTTGACCATTTTGTCAAACGCTCGTATATATGCTTGCTTGTACTTCGGGTACCGTTGAAACTCTGCATGCTGATGTCTTGCCGCAATAGGGCAGCCGATGCAGCCTACACGATTAAATCCACAGCTATATAGCGGATTAATTTCGCAACCGTAGTGATGAAGAAAATCCCATACATCATTGTCATCCCAATCCACTATCGGGTTTATCATCGTTTTCTGCTTTGCATAGCAGTGTTCGACCAAACGTCTGGCATTGTCGTTATCATTGTTCAAGATGATACCGCCTTTTGGTGAAACATGATATTCAGCGCCTATCTTGTCCGCAAATTTTTGCGTATGCTTTGGCTTGTTGAGCACTTGAACGATACCTGAATTGTTTTTGCGATTAGAACTTTCAGCCCAGCGAACACCTGTTATCAGCACCTTGCCGTTGCCCGAACGTTCTTTGAGTTCATCGCAACAGTATCTCACAAGGCGTGTTGGCGGCATCAGCCTTTTAACGATCAGGTTCCACATTGTAATGTGATTACCATCATTATCGTAGGCTTTTTCTATGCGAATGTCGGGCTGCGATTTTATGTATCTCATAGTTTCGGGTGCATCAACAGTTGTCAAATTGTGTACCGCTTCAAATTTAACTCCTGCAAGCTGTGCTAATATCTTGATACAATCACTGTCTTTTCCACCACTGTAAGCAAGTCTATAGCCGTCAGCAGGCTCAAAAGCTTTCAAACGAGCTATCGCCTTTTGCTCCTTAAGCTTGTCCATTAGTTCACCTCTCATTTTCTGTCCGTTCAATCGGACTACTAGCTGTTGACATCACTTGAATAAAGTAGTATAATCTACTCAACAAATGTTTCAAGGCTTACACTGAAGTAATCGGCAAGTATTTTAAGCTTATCGACTTTTGGCTTAGACTTTCCATTTTTCCAATCGCTAAACATTGTTTGTGACAAACCTGTATCTTGTGCGACTTTGTAAGTGGATATGCCACGTTCTGAAAGCAGTTTCGCAAACGTTTCATACATAGATTATTTACACCTCCATAACATCATTTGTATTTAATATACTTAGGATTTCCTATATAATTAGAATATCAACAGGAGAAAATCCGCAGCATATTATTTTACATACCATAGAAAACAAAAATCACTTGCCGGTGAATACGCTTTCGTTTTTCTAAGTATGTACATAGTATACATCATATTTTCTAACCTGTCAACACTTTTTAACTTAGAATTTTCTAAGTATTTAATTTTTGTGAAAGGTGTATAATTTATGTACGAAAAATTTAGCAAACTGCTACAAGATTATGGAGTTTCTGCGTATAAGGTATCAAAAGAAACTGGAATAAGTCAGTCTGTTTTTAGCGAATGGAAAAGAGGAAAGAGTCAACCTAAGCTTGACAAACTCCGGAAGATAGCAGACTTTTTTAATGTGCCTATTACCTATTTTACTGAAAACAGTGATGAGAGTATCAAGGTCGAAGCGCACAACGAGCCTATCTATCTTGATGACGAAACAAGAGATATAATAGATGAGCTGAGAACACGACCAGAAATGAAGATCCTCTTTAGTGTGTCAAAGAACGTCACCAAAGAGGATATAGAAGCTACAGTTGAGATTTTAAAGCGTATGCAAAAGGATAGTGAATAGATTGGATTATTGCATTAGATACGTTCCTTTGCCCATATCGGTAAAGGGAGTGACAGCAATGGATTCTGACGGATTTTATAATATATACATAAACTCTAGGCTATCCTATGAGGAACAAAAAAAGACTATAGCTCACGAAATGGAGCATATAGTCAGAGGTGACTTTTTCAGCTTTGATGCGCTTGAAGAAGTCGAGACAATGTGAATATAAAAAGGAGGCGACAACGTGCCATTTGTGATAATAGCCGCCGTTATTGCTATTATCTGCGTTGCAAGGTACTATCATAATAAGAAAGAACGCAATAAAGAGATAACATGGCAGGAAGTTCAAAAACAGACGGACACAAAAAGAAATACCATAAGTATAGATACATCTGAAAATTTTTCGGAAGGCGAAAATGTTCCTGCAAGAGAAGTCAATTCAAGAGCGGAACATAAGCGGAAAATTGCTAACACTCCAAACAGATATGTTGTCATCGACCTTGAAACAACAGGGCTAAACCCACAGTATGACTTTATCACAGAATTTGGAGCGGTGCTTGTTGAAGACTCTGAGATAGTTGACACATTTGAGCAGCTTGTTAAGCCGAAGAAAAGAATACCAGAGGAAGTTGAAAATCTCACAGGGATAACAAATGAAATGGTGTCGGACGCTCCAAGTATAAATATTGTGCTTCCAAAGTTCTTGAAATTTATCGGGAACGATATACTTGTAGGACATAACATTGATTTTGACAGCCAATTTATTTCAGCAGCTTGTCAGCGTTTTAATCTGCCATACAAGAACAAAGTATGTGACACGCTGGAGCTTTCTCAACAGGTGTTTCCGAAACTTGAAAATCACAAGCTGAGTACGTTATGCAAGAAGCTTAATGTCACGAATGATAATGCTCACCGTGCATTGTCTGATGTGTTGGCAACTCAGCAGGTATTTGAAAAGCTGAGCGAGAAAGCGACGCCAACGATACATAATCATTCAAAATTCACGTTGAAAAAGAACAGCTATAACGTTCGCTACTCAGCAAAGACCAAAGCCATACGAGAACTACAGGAAATGCTGTTGGATATTACTGACGACAATATCCTTACTGACGAAGAAGTTATGGAGCTGAAAGATTGGCTTGATTGCAACGAGGAATTCTGCAATATTTATCCTTTCGATAAACTGAAAAGAATAATAGAAAATGCTTTGGAAGACGGCATACTTGAACAGCACGAGCTTGATGAAATGCTTGAGGTTTTCAATGATATTTGCAAGCCTGAGTTTGACAAGGACGTTTCATCAGAGGAACTTATAAACCTTGACGGCAAGGTGCTTGTTTTCACAGGCGAGTGTCAGCTCGGAGATACAAGTGAGATAACGCCGATATATGAAGCAATGGGTGCAACTATCCGAACGTCCGTAAGTGGCAAGACTGACTATCTTGTAGTAGGAGCTTACGGCAGTCCTGATTGGTCATACGGCAATTACGGCTCTGAGGTACTCAAAGCAAGAGAGCTTCAAGAAGCAGGCAAGAAAGTCAAGATAATAAACGAAACAGACTTTTTACCTATCATATACAGCGAAGCAACTACATAACAAAAAAAGTCCTCCGAGCGTTGACAGCACTCAGAGGACAGGTGAACTGATATTGACAGTATCAGCTCGATTAAAATTCACACTAACCCATTAAGAAAGGGCGAATTCTGCCCTTTTATTGTAGCACACTTTCGAGGAAGTGTCAAGAATAGGAGGAATATTTATGCCGATCTACAAAATGACGGACAAGAACGGAAAGAACATCAGAAAAGACGGTCTGCAAAAATATCGTGTGCGTATCAATTATACGGACAGTTTCGGAAAGTCTCATCAGATAGACCGTGTGGCGTTCGGTGCAGAGACGGCTAAGCAGCTTGAACTCCAGCTTACACAAAAGCTCAATGATAAAGAGATAGCTCCAAAAATGACTATCGGACAGCTATTCACGGAGTACATCACAGCCAAGCGTTCAGAGGTCCGTGAAACGTCATTGGACAAGTCCCTAAGAATACTGAGAAAGAACGTCCTGCCCACCTTTGAAAGCGTTAGGATAGATAATCTGAACGTACCAATGGTGCAGAAATGGAAGCAGGAGCTGTCAGAACAGGGATTGGCTATCATCACTCGAAAGAACATTTATGGCGAATTTCGTGCAATGATGAACTATGCTGTGAAAATGGAATACATTCCGAAAAATCCTGTTATCACCGCAGGCAACTTCAAAGCGCCCCTTGAAGCCAAGAAAGAAATGCTTTTCTACACGCCTGACGAGTTCAAGAAATACATATCGGCAGCTAAGAATTATGCTCAGGAAGCAGAGGACGGCGGCTCAATGTACGAATGGAACTACTATGTATTTTTCAACATAGCATTTTACATGGGTATGCGAAAAGGCGAGATATACGCTCTGCAATGGACGGATATAAAAGACGGCTACATATCCATCACCAAGAGCATTGCTCAGAAGCTCAAAGGCGGTGATCGTATCACGCCGCCAAAGAACAAGCCAAGCATACGGACGATACAGATACCAGAGCCATTAAGAGCAGTGCTGTCCGAACATTACGAACGCTGTAAGAAAGCAGTGCCAAAGTTCAGTGATGATATGTACATCTGCGGCGGTGAGCGTCCTATTCGTGACACGTCCCTTGAAAAGACCAACAAAAAGTTTGCAGACTTGGCAGGTGTCAAACGTATCCGTATTCATGACTTCCGTCACAGCCACGCTTCCCTGCTCGCCAATGAGGGCATAAACATTCAGGAGATAGCACGGCGTTTAGGTCACTCCAACATATCAATGACATGGAACACCTACTCGCACCTCTACCCACGAGAGGAAGAACGTGCGGTGAAGATATTGAACACAATCGTGTAAAAATCGTGTATACAAAAGAAAACCACCGTATTTACGGTGGTTTTTGTTCGTTTGGCGGAGATGGAGAGATTTGAACTCTCGCTACGGTTTTGCCGTACTACCGCATTTCGAGTGCGGACCCTTCAGCCACTTGGGTACATCTCCTTGTGTCAACTATACTATTATACAAGTAATCACAAAAAAAGTCAAGCCCTTTGTGCAAATTTAAGCACAAAGAGCTTGTCCATTATCTATTGCTGAGCACGCCTCTGCATATCCTTAACATATGCAAGCGTTTCAGGAGTGTAGCCTACCATTGCGTTGGGACAACATTGGGAAAGCAATTGCATAAGCCCCATGGCGGTGTCCTTGCCCTTGGCATATACGTTAAAACGCAGTACATTCTTCTTGTGCTTCGTGCAGACGATTATCTCGTTGGTGTAGCTGATGAAATTCATACTCGCTGTGTGCTGGTAAATGCCGTAGGCTTCCTCTCGCCAGCACATCTGAAATGGCACTTTCTTGTTGGCAAGCACCCTGTCGGATACGATAATATAATCGTCCTGATATTGTATGTTGGCGTAAAGCTCGTCAGCCTGCTGTAAAAGATCGGGATTGGCTTTGAATATGCCGCTCTTTTCAGGGTGCGTCCTCCGTGACGTACCAAATATAAGAAATATAACACCAGGCGTAAGCGCAAAAAGTCCAAGTATCAATACGCTGTATTCACCGGCTACTACCGCCGCAAATGAGATAAATCCACCCATTAGCGTGAGTATCACACCGCCAACTATCATTGCTATCATTCTTTTTCGTATGTTGGCAAATACTACTTCTCGTCCCATTTTCGTTACCCCTCTTTATTTTTTATCCGTGATTCTGCTTTGCCACAAGGCTCTCGCCACAGTATATCTTCCTGAGCTTCGGCTTCTCTATCTTGCCCGTCGGGTTTCTCGGTATGTCTGCAAAAATTATCTTGTGCGGACGCTTGTATCTCGGAAGCTTCTGGCAGAACGCCATTATCTCTTCCTCTGTGCATGGGTGATCTGGCTTTAGTTCGATTATTGCCGCCGCTATCTCGCCCAAACGCTGGTCAGGCAGACCAATTACTGCCACGTCCCTGATAGCGTCGTGACTTCTCAAAAAGTCTTCTATCTGTACAGGGTAAAGATTTTCTCCACCACTTATAATAACGTCCTTTTTGCGGTCAACAAGGTAAATAAATCCGTCCTCGTCCTCCTGAGCCATGTCGCCAGTGAAAAGCCAGCCGTCTTTGAGAGTTTCAGCCGTCGCCTTTGGATCTCTGTAGTAGCAGGTCATAACGCCAGGACCTTTTACGCAAAGTTCGCCAACTTCGCCACGCTTTACAGTGTTGCCCTTATCATCAACTATCTTGACCTTCCAGCCAAAGCCTGCCTTGCCTATTGCGCCTACCTTGTCAATGTTATCCACACCAAGGTGTACACAGCCGGGACCTATAGATTCGCTAAGACCATAGTTAGTGTCATATTTGTGGTTAGGAAAAACCTTTTTCCAGCGTGCAATAAGTGACGGCGGAACAGGCTGTGCGCCTATGTGCATAAGCCTCCACTGTGAAAGCTCATACTTTGAAAGTGTCACCTCGCCGCTGTCGATAGCGTCAAGGATATCCTGTGCCCAAGGCACAAGAAGCCATACTATAGTACACTTTTCTCTTGAAACGGTATCAAGGATAAACTCAGGCTTCACGCCCTTGAGAAGCACCGCCTTGCCTCCTGAGATAAGGCTTCCGAACCAGTGCATCTTCGCACCTGTATGATAAAGCGGAGGGATACAAAGGAAAACGTCCTCCTTTGTCTGACCGTGATGATTCTGCTCAACTCTTGCGGCGTGCATAAGGCTCTCGTGATTGTGCAGGATAGCCTTCGGGAAGCCTGTTGTGCCTGACGAGAAGTAGATAGCCGCATCGTCCTCGTCAGTAAGCTCTATGTACGGAGTAGTGCTTGCACAATTTGCAGTGAGCCTGTCATAATGCTCTGCAAATGACGGACAGTTCTCGCCAACATAGAAAAGAAGTCTGTTCTTGCTTATCTCATCAGCTATCTCCTCAACTCTGCCGATAAATTCAGGACCAAATACAAGAATATCCACCTCGGCAAGGTCAAGACAGTATTTTATCTCCTCTGGAGTGTATCTGAAATTCAGCGGCACTGCAAGCGCACCCGTCTTGAGGATACCAAAATAAATAGGCAGCCATTCAAGACAGTTCATAAGCAGGATACCTACCTTGTCACCTTTTTTTACCCCACGGGATAAAAGCAGATTGGCAAAGCGGTTAGCCTTTTCGTTGAAAACGCTCCAGGTTATCTCACGGCGATAATGACAGACCGGGTTAGGCTCGATAAGCTCATATTCCTTCCAAGTCACACGTCTGGTTTCTCTGATTTCAGGATTGACCTCTACCAGAGCAACATCGTTTCCGAACTCTCTTGCGTTACGCTCCAGTATCTCGGTTATAGGCATACAAAAACTTCCTTTCATAATTAAAAGCTTGAAAGCTAGAAAACTTAAAAGCTTAAAAGTATTCACAAACATATATGTTATTATTTTATCATATGATGACAAAAAAGTAAAGAGATTTAAAACAGAATAAGTGACAAAGTGAAAGATAAATAATTGTGGAGTTTTTACAGAAGAAAAGTGTTTGCCCCTACCTGAATTTGAGCGAATGCCGTCAAAAAGATAACCAACAAAAAAGACAGCCCCACATGGGAGCTGTCCCTTAACTTAAAAAGTGTACCGTTTCAGATCTTATTCTTCTGCCTTTTCTTCCTCTTTGCTCGCCTCAGCCGCCTGCTGTGCCTTGAGAAGATCCCTGATCTCTGTAAGAAGCACTATGTCCACCGGTGGCTCTGCAGGCTTTTCAGGCTCTTCATGCTTGCCAAGTGACGCAAGCTTGTTTATGACCTTCATTATTACAAAAATAACGAACGCCATGATTATGAAGTTGATAACTGCCGTCAGAAATGCGCCGTAGTTTATGTACTGATTTCCAAGCAAATGTATCTTGCCCTCTACGTCAGCACCGCCTATACAGCCTATTATCGGGTTGATAAAATTCTCCGTAAATGACGTCACGATACCCTGAAACGCAGCACCTATGATAACGCCCACTGCCAAGTCCATGACGTTTCCTTTGAGAGCAAACGCCTTGAACTCATTTACAAACTTCTTGATAAATCCTTTTTTCTTCTCTTCCATAACGGTTACGACCTTTCGTTTTTTGTTCCGAGCCACGCTCCTATGGTCATTTTATCACATATTTTGACTATTTTCAATAGTTTTTCTACAAAATCGTACGGTTTTACGTCGTTTTGCCCATATATGTTAATACATTGTAAATGCTTTGTAAACAAACATGAAAAGGTATTGCATTTCCCGAAATGGTGTGCTATAATGATTAAGCTGTTTGAGTGAGGGACATGACGATGGGATATAGCCAAGAGGTAAGGCAGCGGACTTTGACTCCGTCATTCCGATGGTTCGAATCCATCTATCCCAACCAAAAACAAGCTAAATCGAACAAACATTGGGGTGTCGCCAAGTGGTAAGGCAACGGACTCTGACTCCGTCATTCCGAAGGTTCGAATCCTTCCACCCCAGCCACAAAAGACCGTAGATTTTTTCTGCGGTCTTTGTTTTTTTATATATTCTTTCAGCAACCAAAAGAGAGGTTTTGCAACTGAGTATAAGTAAACATAAAAAACAAAATGTGAACAAAAATAATTCGGGATTGCGTGTTTACAAACTGGTAAAAATGTGTTATACTTAAAGTGCAAAAGAATTTCATCAAAGGAGGTCTGAAAAATGAAAAAGATAATAAACAGAAAAAATGCAGCGGCAGTGGCTTGTGCCGCTATGATGATATGTGCGGCAGGTGCTGTGCCTGACAGCGTGCTAAATGTGAGTATGCCTGTGCAGGCGGCAGAAGCTGTGGAGCAGACAAGTCTGCCTCAGGTCACAGGGCTGACATCTAAAACCCCTGATATAAGCTCCATAAGACTTAGCTGGAACGCCGTGAATGGCGCGGACGGCTATTCTGTTGGAATGCGTTCAAAGGGTCAGTATCCTGAGATAGCTGACGTTACGGACACTACATATCTTGTTACAGGTCTGCCTGCGGCAACGAGGGAGAACTTCAAGGTAAGAGCCTATAAGATAGTGAATGGTCAAAAGGTCTATGGCGACTATTCAGTGAACTACAATTCCGCCACAAATCCGCGCCCTATAAGCGGTCTTAAAGCTCAGACGGGCAATGCTTCTGTCAGCCTTTCATGGAAAAAAGTAGGCTGTTCAAACTATCGTGTGTTTATGCTGAAAAACGGCAAGTGGAAACAGATAGCGCAGACGAATACAAACAGCTACACTGTCATAGGACTTGACGCAGGAAGCTATAAATTTAAAGTAAGAGCCTGCAAGCGTGACGATAAGGGCGCAAATCACTACGGCAAATATTCTCAGGAGATAACGGCACAGGCTGTCACGGTGAACAAGGTCACTGGTCTGACATCTAAGACCCCTAACACAAGCTCTATAAAGCTTAGCTGGAACGCTGTGAGCGGTGCGGACGGCTATTCTGTGGGAATGCGTTCAAAGGGTAAATATCCTGAGATAGCTGACGTGAAAGGCACGACCTACACTGTCAAGGGTCTGCCTGCGGCAACAAGGGAGAATTTCAAGGTAAGAGCATATAAGATAGTAGACGGAGTTAAGATATACAGCGACTATTGTGAAAACTACAATTCCGCCACAAATCCAAGGCAGGTAACAGGAGTAAAAGCTTCTGACATCACCGCTTCTACACTTGACCTTAACTGGAAGTCTGTAGGCTGCACAAGCTACAAGGTGTTTATATACACAAATGGCAAGTGGAAGAACATAGCTTCATCTACGGTAAATTCCTGCGCAATAAACGGACTTTACGCAAAGACTACATACAGATTCAAGGTAAGAGCCTGCAAAACGGACGATAAAGGTTCAAATCACTATGGAGCATATTCCGAGGAGATAACCGTCAAGACCCCAGACCACACTGTCGAGGTCATAAACGGCATGAGCTATGTTGACGGAGTTCTTTTGGCGAACAAAACATATTCCCTCCCTGCAAGCTATGACCCAAAGGGTCTGGCCAAAGAAACATCAGCGGCATTCAAAAAGATGCAGACCGCTGCATATAAAGACGGCATAAGCCTGTGGGTATGCTCAGGCTACCGCTCTTATTACGATCAGAAGTACCTTTATGATATGTACTGCAACCGTGACGGCAAGACTGCGGCAGACACATACTCCGCAAGACCCGGCTACAGCGACCATCAGACAGGCATGGCAATAGACGTAAACAACGCCAGCGACTCATTTGGCGGCACAAGAGAAGCCAGGTGGCTTGCCAACAACTGTGCGAAATATGGTTTTATAATTCGTTATCCAAAGGGCAAGGAGGCTTACACAGGTTATCAGTACGAACCTTGGCATATAAGATATGTAGGCACGCCTTTAGCACAAAACATAACCAACAGCGGACTTTCTCTTGAAGAATACTTCGGGATAACTTCGCAATACAAGGATTGACATATGGTTCAGACCGCTGTTCACGGGCATCTGTGGGCAGCGGTTTTCTGTTATTTTACATACTCACTTATCACTTGAAATCTTGCATTTCAACATGATCTGTGTTATACTATATTTAAGGCAATACCGCACAAAGATTGTGCGTCAGATGCGTAGTCAGATTTTTTGTGTGATATGACGGAAAATCTGCAAGCAGATGGCGTGCAAAGCCGTCAGGCGGGCTTTGTGCGGTGTTGCCTTATATATTTCCACTAAGGAGGTCATCTCTATGCTTCTTTCAGGTAAGACGGTCGTTCTCGGCGTCAGCGGCAGTATTGCGGCTTACAAGATCCCAACTTTAGCAAGACTGCTTAAAAAGCAAGGCTGCAATGTTCAGGTACTCATGACACAGAATGCCACTCAATTTATAAACCCTATCACTTTTGAATCCCTCACGGGCAACAAGTGCCTTATAGATACTTTTGACAGAAATTTTCAATACAGTGTTGAACACGTTGCTCTTGCTAAGCAGGCTGACATTGTTATGGTCGCTCCTGCTTCCGCTAATGTTATCGGAAAGATAGCATACGGCATTGCTGACGATATGCTCACCACCACTGTCATGGCTTGCCCTTGCAAGAAAATGATATCCCCTGCCATGAATCACAATATGTATCACAATCCTATTGTGCAGGACAATATCCAGAAGCTTGAACGTTTCGGCTACGAGATGATCGCTCCTGACAGAGGTATGCTTGCAAACGGTGATGACGGCGACGGCAGAATGCCTGAGCCTGAGGTGTTGTTTGAATACATTCTTCGGGAGCTTGCTTTCGAGAAAGATCTTGCAGGCAAAAAGGTGCTTGTTACGGCTGGTGCGACCATGGAGGCTATCGACCCTGTGAGGTACATCACTAATCATTCAAGCGGAAAAATGGGCTGTGCAGTGGCTAAAGCGGCTATGCAAAGAGGTGCAAAGGTGACGTTAGTGGCAGGTCACATGGAGGTTTTGCCGCCTATGTTCGTGGACGTTGTGAACGTAAAGTCTGCGGCGGATATGTTTGAAGCTGTCACAAAGCTTGCTCCTGAGCAGGATATTATCGTAAAGGCGGCGGCTGTGGCTGACTACACGCCTGTTGCGGTGGCTGACAACAAGATAAAGAAGTCTGACGATGACATGAAGATAGAGCTAAAACGCACGAAGGATATCCTCGGCTATCTAGGTCAGCACAAACGTGACGGTCAGGTCATATGCGGTTTTTCTATGGAAACTCAGGACGTTATCAAGAACTCTGAGAAAAAGCTCACCAACAAAAACTGCGATATGATATGCGCAAACTCACTAAAGACCGCTGGCGCAGGCTTCAAGACGGACACTAATGTTATCACCCTTATCACTGAGGGCGGTGCTGTGGAGCTGCCTATTATGACCAAAGAGCAAGCCGCTCACAGGATACTTGACGAGCTTGCGAAAATGATATAAGTGCACGATAATATGTACAGATAAATAGATCACGAAGGGAAATACGCCATATGAAACGTATTGAGATATATGAAAACGGCATTAATATAGTATTTGAGATAACAGACGAGAACGAGGCAAAGCTTCTGCACTTCTCTGCTCTGCCTTTTGATGAAGCCAAGACGGCTTCATACATGGGGCTGAAAACTTTCAGACCTGTAGAGATACAGGCGAGCGGTATCGACCGCCCTGACGAGCGTCACGGCAACAAATATATTGTGACCGCTCCGGGCTGGAGAATGAAGTTCAAGGACTTCCGTGATGTGAACAATGACCATGGCAGAAAGCTTGAGCTTGTGACATTTGATGAGGGCACAGGTCTTGAAGCTGTGTCCCACTATCAGTTTTACACCGGCACGTCTGTTGTACGCTGTTGGACTACCCTTACAAACAAGGGCAGCGAGGTACAGACCATTGAATATATGTCCTCCTTTGCGCTGACGGGCGTAGAAAAAGAGGGGCTTAAAAAGCCTGAGGACAAGATGAAGATATGGGTATGCCACAACTCATGGCAGCGTGAATTGCAGTGGCAGGACTACACTCTTGAACAGGTGGGGCTTGCGTCCTCTGCTAAGCCTACGGAACAGCGTTCATCAAAGGTATTTGCCTGCACAAACGTTGGAAACTGGTCGGCAAAGGAATACATACCAATGGGTGTGCTTGAAAACACAGAAGCAGGCTCAGTGCTGTTTTGGCAGATAGAGCAAAACGGCTCTTGGCACTGGGAGCTTTCGGACGTGGGAGGACACTTCTATTTACAGCTTTCAGGCCCGTCGGAGATAGAGTCCCACTGGTACAAAAACCTTGTGCCTAATGAGAGCATAGAAAGCGTGAAATGTGCGGTAGGCTCGGTGACAGGAAGCTTTGACAAAGCTATGGGCGAGCTGACGAAATACCGCAGAAAAATACGTCGTCGCAACAAGGACAATCAGAGGCTTGCGGTAATATTCAATGACTACATGAACTGTCTGTGGGGCGACCCTACGGCTGAAAAAGAATTTCCACTTGTGGACGCTGCGGCAGAAGCAGGCTGTGAATATTTCTGCATTGACGCAGGCTGGTATGCTGACGGCTTTTGGTGGGACGAGGTCGGCGAATGGAAAGAGAGCAGAAAGCGTTTTCCTAACGGCGTAAAGGAAGTTGCCGACTATATCCGCAAAAAGGGCATGATACCTGGGCTTTGGCTTGAAATAGAGGTCATGGGAATAAAATGTCCGCTTGTGGACAGCGTTTGCGATGACAGTTGGTTCTTCACACGTCACGGCAAGAGGGTCTATGACAGAAGCCGTTATCAGCTTGATTTCAGGAATCCTAAAGTCCGTTCCCACGCTGACGAGGTAATAGACAGGCTCGTTTCTGAATACGGCATAGGCTATATAAAAATGGATTACAACATAGAGCCTGGTATAGGCACTGAGCAAAACTGCGACAGCGTTGGCGAGGGTCTGTGGGGTCATGAAAAGGCTTATCTTGAATGGCTTGACGGTGTTTTTGCTCGTCACCCTGACCTTATTATAGAAAACTGCTCCAGCGGCGGACTCAGAATGGACTATGCGATGCTTTCAAGATACTCCATTCAGTCCACATCAGATCAGGACGATTACAAAAAATACTGCACCATTGCGGCGAACTCCCCTACTGCCCTTTGCCCTGAGCAATCGGCTATCTGGGCTTATCCTATCACATCAGGTGACAGAGAAGAAGTTGTTTTCAACATGATTAACGCAATGCTTCTGCGTATCCACCAGAGCGGTCATCTTGGCAACATCGACCCTGAACGCAAGGCACTCGTTAAAGAAGCTATCAGCGTTTACAAGAAGATAAGGGCGGACATAAAGGAAGCTGTACCGTTCTGGAGCTTGGGGCTGTCCAAATTTTCGGACGATTGGGTATCTCTCGGTCTGAGAAACGGCAACAAGGCTTATCTTGCCGTATGGAGGAGAGAGGGCAAGAGCGACACCTGCGTTTTGCCTATCGACTTCCTCAAGGGTGTTGAAGCAAGGGTGAAGTGCATTTATCCTGATTTCAGTGAGACTCCTGTGGAGTTTTCAAAGGCGACAGGCAATGTTTCCGTTAAGTTTGACAGACCTTATATGGCTAGACTTTTTGAGATAGAGTGGTAAAAAAAGTTACCTGCCAATAAGGGTAACTTTCCCCCACACCGCGCCTTTTGATTTGTCCGATTTTACGGACAGTTGCTCGCCTGTGGGAGATATTATCGCTGATATTCCGCAGTTTCCTGCACGGAGGACATATCTTCTGTTCTCAACGGCTCGCATTATGCAGTGGCGGTAATGCTGTTCACGGGCAGAGCTTTTGCCAAACCATGAATCGTTGGTGGAAACGCAAATTATCTGTGCGCCCTGCTCTTTCTGTCGGCTCACAAGGCTTGGAAAAATGGACTCTATGCAGATAACAGAGCCTATGGTCATGCCGTCTGAGGCGAGGGGCTTGGTGCGTCTTTCGTCTGCACATTCGCTCATAGTGTCAAGGTGGAAAATGCCTGCAAAAGGTGTCTTTTCACCGAAAGGCACAAGCACTTGTTTCAGGTAGGGCGAAGACGCAATGCCGTTTTTATCATAGGCGAAAAGGGCGTTGTAATCCTTGCCGTTTTCAAGATAGAACGAACCTGTCACAAGGGTACACCCATGGGTGTCGGCAAAGTCTGATATAAGGGAAAATTCTTTTAGCTGTTCGTCATAGTCTTTCGACACGGCAGTTTCAGGAAGCAGAACAAGGTCAGTACCCCACCGCCAACAGCTTTCCATTATAGAAAGATAGGAGCGTGCTGAGTCAAGGGCTTTACGGTGTGATTTTTCCCTGCCCTCCAGACTATCCTGTGCGCAGATAACGTCTATCTGAGGATAGATGTTATCAAGCTTTTTGTCGAGGTTTATGGAATAAAGTCCGTAGCTTAAATTTGCCCCCTGCAAAAGCAGTGCAAAGGCGGTGTAGGCAAAACGCTTTTTGCTTGTATATATCTCCCCATGCAGACCGTTGAGCAGGAAAATTATAAAGCTTGTAAGGCGGCAGCTTATGAGCGTGGCGGATTGCAAAAGCAGTGGCGAACTTGTTACAGCTAGCCATGCCGCAGACCACGGAAACGCCAAAATCGGAACTTTCTCTTGAAGCCACTCCCCTGCTGTCAAAAGCAGGCAGAGCAAAACTATCTCAGACAAACGGTGTTTGAGATGCGGTCGCAGGGGCAGGAAAAGGCTCAGTGGAAGATACATAAGGATACACTCCCACAAGGTCAGACCTAACCACGCTAAAGTGGCAAGAGGTATAGAGGCAAAGGACGGCAGAGGACATATTTTCCATATGGTGAGCATAAAAGTGAGCTGAAAAAGATAATATGGTACAAAAAAGCACAGAAAATCAAGCCTGAAAGCCCTTTTTTCATGGCAGACTGACAGGCAATGCACCATTGGAGCAAAGATAAAAAACGCAAGCCACGGCAAATTCAAGATAGATTGCATAAGCGCGCTCACTATACCCGTGAGGGCGAGGAACGCTCTCCGTGAGATTTTGGGGTCAATTATTTTCGAGATATTCATGTAAATATTATGACCCGAAAGTCGCACATAATTCACAAAACTATAAAGGGAGGCAGTAAATTGGAGATCTTTATTCCGCAGTTTGTCAGGACGGCTCTTGACAGGCTGAATGAGTGTGGCTATGAGGGTTATATAGTCGGTGGCTGTGTAAGAGATAGTTTGCTTGGCAAAAAGCCTCATGATTACGATGTCTGCACAAACTGCACCCCTGACAAAATGCTTGAAGTTTTCGCAAATTTCCGCACTATTGAAACCGGGCTGAAGCATGGCACGCTCACTGTTTTGATAGAGGGCGAGCCGGTGGAGATAACCTGTTATCGCAGTGACGGAGAGTATATAGGGCATAGAAAGCCTGCTCAGGTGACATTTGAAAGCTCGCTGGAGGAGGACTTAAAACGTCGTGATTTCACGGTGAACGCTATGGCATACTCACCAAAAGAGGGGCTTATTGACCTTTACGGCGGACAAGGCGACCTTGAAAAGGGCATTATAAAATGCGTTGGCGAGCCTGAAAAGCGTTTTGACGAGGACGCTTTGAGGATATTAAGAGGGCTGAGATTTTCTTCATGCCTTGGGTTTGAGATTGAGGAAAAGACCTCAAAGGCTATACTTGAACAACGTGAGCTTTTAAAAAGCATTTCTGCCGAACGCATTGCGTCGGAGCTTAAAAAGCTTCTCTGTGGAAAGGGTGCAAGGAAAATATTGCTTGACTATCGTGAGGTCATAGCGGTGTTCATACCTGAGCTTCGGGAAAGCTTTGATTTCAGGCAGAACAATCCCCACCATTTTCTTGATGTTTACGGTCACATTTGTTTGAGCGTTGAGAACGTCAGACCACAGTGGCAGATGAGGCTTACTATGCTTCTTCACGATATCGGCAAGCCAAGAATGCACACTGTTGACGAGAACGGCATTTCCCACTTTAAAAAGCACCAGTTCGAGGGGGCTTACATGGCGGAGAAGATATTAAAAAGGCTCAGGATAGACAACGCTTCGGCGAAATATATTTATGAGCTTATATGGGAGCATGACAACAGGATACCTGCCACGAAAAAGTCGGTGCGGAGATTTATGGCTCAGCATGACTTTGACTTTGTTATGGATTATCTGGAGGTGCGCAGGGCTGACACATATGCCCAGTCGGACTACAAACGGCAGGAAAAGCTTGCAGAACTTGACCATATCGCAGAGCTTGCAATGGAGATAAAAGAGGACAACGAGTGTATCCACATTTGCGACCTTGACATAAACGGCAAGGATCTTTTACAAATGGGCTTTGGCGGAAAGGATATCGGCATCGGGCTGGAGCTTGCATTGAACGGTGTTATAGACGAAAAGGTGGAAAACAAAAAAGAGGAGCTGAAAGGCTACATTGAAAGCAACTTCAAAAGGCAGGATAAAGATAATACTTAAAGGGTCGGCACTTGTGCTGTGGTGCGTGGTGATATTCATGTTCTCGGCAAACAATGCTGACGAGTCAAACAAGCAATCAAATGCGGTGTTTAACACAGTGATAGAATTTGTCAACCCTGTATATGACAGCCTTGACACTACAGCGCAGGCGGAATACAAGGACACCGCCACGTTCATCATAAGAAAGCTTGCGCATTTCAGCGAATACGCCTTGCTTGGAATACTGGCGTTCATAAATCTTGCTATGGTGAAAAAGCTTGGATACAGAGGGCTTTTTGCGGCAGTTTTTTCTTGCATCTACGCTTCAAGCGATGAGATACATCAGCTTTTCGTGCCGGGGCGTGCAGGGCAGGTGGGTGATGTTCTTATCGACACAAGCGGTGCAGTGGCAGGAATTTTACTTGCCATACTAATACGAAAAATATGGCTCAAAAGCCGTGAGAAAAAATCGTGATAACAAAAAAATATCCGTGGGGGCATTTCGCTCTCACGGATATTTTATTCTAGCAAAACCTATTGCAAATCATATCGTGACCCATTGGTATCGCCTCATTCAAAGCCTAGGCTTTACTTAAATCACTTTATCTCAAGTCTTTTGGTTTCAGGCTTTACCTCCTGCATCTTTGGCAGGTCAAGGGTCAGGATACCATTCTTGTACTCTGCGGCGATATTGTTGGTATCAATGCCTGTAAGGTCAAAGCTTCTCTGATAAGAACCGTATGTCCTCTCACGGCGGATATACTTGTCTTTCTTATCCTCTGTCTCTGCCTTATGCTCAGCGGTAAGAACAAGATCGTTGCCTGAGATGTCAAGCTTGATATCGTCCTTATCAAAGCCCGGAAGCTCTGCTTCCATTACATATTTGTCGCCCTCGTCCTTGATATCGGTCTTGAAGCTCTGGAGTGCATTTTCTCCAAAGAAATCATTCTCAAAATCATGGAATGCGTTAAACAGGTCGTAACTCTTTCTTTCAAATGGTGTAAGTCCAAACATATAAATTCCTCCTTGATGTGTTATATCTTAATTTATCTTGTAAGCTTTTATAATTTATTCTGCTCTTCCATTGGTATCATTTCCTTTCTTCATTGTCTTTATGATACCCCTGCTATGTGTTCATTGTGTGAAGATATTGTGAACATTAGCTGAATTTTAGCACTCTCGTTATACGAGTGCTAGCATATTGGTTTTATGAGTGCTAAAACAATGTCATGACATGATATGATAATCAGCGGGCGAACGCTGTTCGCCTCTACTGCGTCAACGCCTATCACTGCTTATCGAAGCGGTCTTTAAGAAGCTTCAAAGCTTTCTTTTCTATCCTTGAAACATAGGAACGTGAGATACCAAGGCGTTTTGCGACTTCTCGCTGCGGCAGCTGCGGCTGACCGAAAAGACCATAGCGCAGAGTGACTATCTGTCTTTCACGCTCATCAAGGGAGCTTTCGATATAGCGGTAGAGCTGTTCACTGCGAATGGAAAGCTCTATTTTGTCGGCAACGTCCTCTCCGTCTGCGATTATGTCGATAAGGCAAAGCTGATTGCCGTCCTTATCGGAGTCAACAGGCTCGTCAAAGTGGATATCGTTGGCAGACTTTTTCTGGGAGCGAAAGTGCATTAGTATCTCGTTCTCCACGCACCTGCTCCCATAGGTGGCGAAGCGACAGCCTTTCTTGTGGTCAAATGTTGACACAGCTTTTATTAGACCGATAGTGCCGATAGAGATAAGATCCTCCTGATCTGTGGAATTTGAATAATACTTTTTTATAATGTGTGCCACAAGACGGAGATTGTGTTCGATAAGCTTATCCTTTGCCGCCTTGTCACCCTGCGCCATTCTCTCAAAACACTCACGCTCCTCTTTCGCAGACAACGGTTTTGGAAATACGCTGCGGCTGTCAAAATGCAGTGCGAAAAATAGAAAATTCCCCGTAAGCAGTTCAAACAGTGCTGAAAACATATTTGTCCCTCCTTATATAAAGTATCGCTCATACGCTTTTTAATCATATGATTTTTAGGGATTGTACTATTCTGATTTTGACATAAGGTCGCAAAATGTTTCTGATTTGTTAAATTTGCTGAAATATTGATTGTCTTGTTTGCTAAAATCACGAATATTGTTAACGTTTTGTAAACAGACGGCATTTTACTTTTATCGTTAAACAAAGGGTGATATAATTATATTAGATAGGTATGTTTTTGGGGGGTGAGCGCTCATGATAAGCATAAAAGGACGATCGGTATTCGGAAGCATTGCAAGAGGAAAGCTGACCTTTTATCATCGTGACGAATTTATCATCAACAAGATAAAAGTGTCCGATCCTGAACTTGAATACAAGAAATATGTCAAGGCTAAAAACGCTGCTCTTGTGGAGCTTGGGGAGCTTTATGACCGTGCAAGGTTAAGCGTTGGGGAAGGCGACGCTCAAATATTTGTGATACACCAAATGCTTATCACCGACGAGCAATACGACAGCAGTATTCGCACAAAGATACTTGACGAGCATTTCAATGCCGATTATGCAGTTGCAAGCACTTCAAGAAGCTTTGCGGAGATGCTGGCACAAATGGACAGCGAATATATGCAAAGCAGAGCGGCTGACGTCAAGGACGTTTCAAACAGACTTTTAAGACACATATTAAACTGCGCCGACAAGCTTCCCATACTTAAAGAGAACGCAATTATCTGCACCGGTGACCTTATGCCCTCAGAAACCCTGCTCATGGACAAGACGAAGATAAAGGGCTTCTGCACAAGGTCTGGTTCTGTGAACTCTCATACTGCGATACTTGCGAAAAATCTTGGCATACCTGCCATTGTGAACGTTGGAGCGGAGCTTTCTGACGAATATGAGGGCAAGGAAGCCGTTCTTGACGGCTACAGCGGAACGCTTTACATAGAGCCTGATGAGCATACTCTCAGACAGCTTGAATACAAGGAAGCCGTTGAGGGCAGGAAAAAGGAACTTCTCACAAGGCTCAAAGGAAGAAAAAACATCACTCGTGACGGACATGAGATAAAGATATATGCGAATATACTCAACTCTGAGGAGCTTGAATCGGCGGTAAAAAACGACGCAGGTGGGATAGGTCTTTTCAGAACGGAGTTTATGTGCTTTGACAGACCTGCTTTTCCTGACGAGGATTTTCAGTTTTACACCTACCGCAAGGCATTGGAGGCAATGGAGGGTAAAGAGGTCATAATAGGCACTTATGATATAGGTGCAGACAAGATACCTGATTGTGCAGACATGAGTGCTGAGAGAAATCCCTCTATGGGCTGTAGAGGCATACGATTTTGTCTTGAAAGAGAAAGCATATTCAAAACACAGCTAAGGGCGTTATACAGAGCGTCTGTTTACGGACAGCTTTCAATACTTCTGCCTATGGTCATAGACGTGAGCGAGATACTGAGGGTGAAAGAGCTTATCGTGCAGGTCAAGGCAGAGCTTATAAAAGAGGGCAAGAAATTTGCCGACAATGTTAAGCTCGGGGCAATGATAGAGACCCCTGCGGCGGTGATGACAAGCGATATCATAGCCAAAGAGGTGGACTTTTTCAACATCGGCACCAACGACCTTGAACAGTTCGCTTTCGGTCTTGACAGGCAAAATCCATGCTATGACAGGGTATCACCGAAAAATCACAGGGCACTGCTTAGAATGATAAAAATGGTGTGCGACAACGCCCATGCAAACGGCATAAAAGCAGGCATTTGCGGTGAGATAGCAGGTGACCCAACGCTCACAGAGATATTTCTGGAGCTTGATGTGGATATGCTGTCGGTAGTTCCGTCAAGGATACTGCCACTGAGAAAGGCGGTAAGGAGCATAAGTCTTAAAGAACCGAAAAAGGCAGAGAATGACCTGAAGCTGTTTTTATAAAAAGGATAATTTTCCTCATTCCATATAGGCGGTGGGATACGTTATCGTGCGTGTCCCACCGCCTTTTTGCTTTGCTTGCAAATACGCTAATAAGGAGAGCGAACTGTTCACCACTACAGATATTTAAACAAAGAACGTATTTTATCTTATGGTCTGTATGGTTGTCTTATGAAAATCTTAAGAGTTTCTTAAAGCGGTTGACAGTTGGAAAGGGTTATGATAAACTTATATATGCCACTAAAAAATACGTCTGAAAAAAAGACAAAACACAAGGAGGAGAAACTTTGAAACTAAGAAACATAAACAGAGGTCTGGTTCTTGGCGGTGTGCTTGCGCTGGGCGTTGTATGCTACTCAGTGTATGATAACAACCAGTTCAAGACTTCCAAGCCTGAGATAGAACAGACCATGAGGGATTATATCGCAGACTTGACAAGTGCAAACGTTGGAAGCAGTGATAAGTTAAAAAGTCAACTTACAGATTTTGTGGATAAGCATTATGCTGACTACACCACTTCTGACAATGAGTACGCTTCGTCAAAGTCAGGACTTCTGGACGAAATAAACCAAGCTGAAGTTGCAACGCAAGGAGGAGATATCACCTCGGCTGAGTATGACATAAAAGAGATGTCAATAAACAAGAGTGGAGCCGACGGAGCAAAGGTCACTATGATATACAATGTGTGCTATGACGTATCAAAGGGCGACCCAACTTTTCTCACAACCAACGGCATAAGCACCATGACAAGCGGTAACTACACAAATTCCGACAACTATGAGCCTAGCACATCTTCATACAAGGCGATTTTCAGTTATGAAAATGCTGAATTTTATCTTTTGCGTACCTCTGACGGCTGGAAGATAGCAACGTCCAGCGACTACGGATATGGCGAGGATTACAACTTTGATGATAACAACAGTGACAGCGTGGCTGATGAAAGCAAGGCTGAGTCTGAGATAGTTCCGGACAGCAGTGCAGAAAATACCGACAGCGAGGGGGCAGACAGCGTTGAGTGATACTATTCTGAAGATAAAGGGGCTTAACAAGACCCTTGGCAAAAAGCAGATACTTCACAGCATAGATATGGAGTGTTACAGTGGCGAGGTCTACGGCTTTCTCGGTCCTAACGGTGCAGGAAAGACCACAACTATAAAGATAGCAGTGGGGCTTTTACAGCTTGACGAGGGGGAGATATCCATTAACGGAAAGGATATCAGAAAAGACTTTGAGGGCGCAATGGCGAACGTGGGCGGCATTGTTGAGAACCCTGAAATGTACAAGTATCTTTCAGGCATGGAAAATCTCCGTCAGTATGCAAGAATGAGAGAGGGAGTAACTGAGGAGCGTATCAAAGAGGTGGTGGAGCTTGTAAGGCTTTCAAATCGCATTAATGACAAGGTATCGAAATACTCTCTGGGTATGCGTCAGCGTCTTGGCGTTGCGCAGGCTATCCTTCACAGACCAAAGCTTCTTATCCTTGACGAGCCTACAAACGGTCTTGACCCGCAGGGCATAAAGGAGCTTCGTGATATACTCAAAGAGCTTGCTCACAAGGAAGGCACTTGCGTTGTGGTATCGTCACATCTCATGAGCGAAATGGAAATGATGTGCGACAGAGTGGGCATTATCGCAAACGGAAAAATGATAGGCTCATACACAATGGAGGAGCTTATCTCACAGTCTGACAGCTCAATTGCTGAATATGTACTTGAAGTTGACGACCCGCAAAAGGCTATGAGTCTTATAATGCTCGCAGACGAGGGCAAGCGTATCGACAAGGAAACAGGTGCAGTTGTCCTTTCTATCCCTGCGGAGATAGAGAAGAAAAAGATAGCGTCGGTGAACAAGACGCTTATCGAGGGCGGAGTTTCACTTTACACTGTTCACCGCAGAGAGAACAAGAAGCTTGAGGACGTATTCATCGAGCTTACAGGAGGAAAGGAAGGGGGCGTACAGATTGGCTAGATTTTTCAGACTTGTGAAAAACGAGTACATAAAGGTTTTCAAAAAGCTATCAACAAAAATAATGATCGTGCTTATAATAATATGTGCGCTTGGACTTTCAGGCATTGCACTTTTTGCAAAGCACAATATGGAGAGCAACAACTATTCAAGCTATGACGCAACTGGTGATTATCAGGAAACCATAGATTGGCTCAAAAACACAAACGGCGACCCTAACGAGATCGCAATGTGGCAGTATCTTATAGACAACGATATCGACAGCAATGATTGGAGATATGATGTACTGTCAGCCGTATTCGCAAACGGCACTGGTGATATGTCAGGAATAAAGAAGTATCTTGACGACAACGATTGGCGTGGCTTCTGTCAATACAGGCTGGATAATGACATACTCACAGAGGGCGAAAAGTGGGAATATCAATACAGGTTGGACAAGGATATTTCCTTTGACAAGTCAAACGAGAAGAAAAACGATCTTATCATGACAGTTGCAAACGCAAAAAACACCATTGCGACCATGGGCGACGCAAAGTCTGACGGACAGAACAGCAGAGCAAAGCTGGAGGATAATATAAAACTTGCACTCTATCAGCTTGACAATGATAAGCTCGACAACACAGCAAACCAAATGACGCTGTTTGAAACATACGAGCCTGAGCAGATAACATTCTGGACTGTGTTTCTCACAAGCACTTCCCTTGTAACGGTAGTCGCACTGCTTGCTATCGTTATCGCAGGCGGCATTGTATCCTCTGAATTTTCACAGGGAACTGTCAAGTTCCTGCTTATAAACCCTGTTAAACGCTGGAAGATACTGATGTCAAAATACTTCACTGTCATCACAGTAGGTTACATAATGCTTTGCATACTTTTCGTTGTGATGATACCTATTACAGGGCTTATGCTCGGCTTTGACGGCTTCTCAACGCCTTATATCTATGTAAGCGGCGGCGATGTAAAGGAAATGCCTACACTGCTTTATGCGGCAGAGCAATATCTGATGAAAAGCGTTGAAATGGTGGTAATGTCAACACTGGCGTTTGCTATCTCGTCACTTGTAAGAAGCACAGCCCTTGCTATCGGCGTCAGCGTATTCACAATGTGCATAGGCTCAACGGTCACACAGCTTTTGGGTCAGCTTGGACAGGATTGGGCAAGATTCCTTGTGTTCGCAAACACAGACCTTGCTTCTATCTCAAAGGGCTACTCAATATTTGCTCAGCACAGCCTGACCTTTGCCGTAGGCGTTCTAATAGCACACATGGTGGTGTTCCTACTCACCGCATGGGACGGCTTTACAAAGCGTTCTGTATAAAACAGAATAAAAACATCAAACGGGCGGAGAAATTTCGCTCGTTTTTTTGTTGCTGAAAAGGGTAAACAAATGAACAGATTATCATATAAACATAAGATTGACAAGGATGAATAAATATTGTATAATAGTCGAGTTGATACAGAGATCGTTTTAAGACCATGGATATTTTACAGGAGATAGATATATGTTTGAAACTTTAGTTGACGTTTTTCTTGACGCATTAATAGACAGCCTTAAGATACTGCCTTTTCTGTTCGGAGTTTATCTGCTTATAGAGTATATAGAACATCGTTCTGCCGACAAGCTTGGAAAGGCTCTTAGAAAAATGGGACCTTTTGGTGCGATAGGAGGAAGCATACTTGGAGCAGTGCCGCAGTGCGGATTTTCCGTTGTGGCTTCCAACCTTTACTCAGGCAGGCTCATCACAATGGGAACTCTCATTTCGGTATACCTTGCCACAAGCGACGAGGCAATACCAATGATGATAGCAAACCCTGCATTTGCCGGCAAGCTTTGGCAGCTTATTCTTATAAAGGTAGCTGTGGCTATAATAGCAGGTGTGCTTGTTGACCTTATCTTAAAGCTTATGGGCAAAAAACAGGACGAAGAGCCTTTCAAGGAGATTTGTGAGGACTGCGACTGCGAACACCACAGTATTTTGCACTCGGCACTTCACCACACTGTAAGCATAATACTTTTTATATTTGCGGTAAACCTTATTCTCGGTGCGGTAATGGAGTTTGCAGGAGAGGACACTGTTAAGACCCTGCTTATGTCTGACAGCATAGTTCAGCCGTTCATAGCAGGAATAATAGGCTTTATCCCGAACTGTGCGGCTTCTGTTGTTCTCACTCAGCTTTATATTGAGGGCGTTGTGAGCTTCGGCTCGCTTATCGCAGGACTTTGCACAGGAGCAGGAGTGGGACTTCTGGTGCTTTTCAAGACCAACAAGCACAACATGAAAGAGAATTTCGCCATAATGGGAATACTTTATGTTTTCGGTGTGGCAGCAGGCTTTGTAGCAAGTCTGTTCTAAAATATGACAGACAGATAAAAGGAGCAATTCGCAATGAACTGCTCCTTTTTGTTTGCAAAAAATCTTCGTATGTATAATGGGCTGTGATAGGAGGGCGACCCAAGGTTGCCCCTACACTACATCATATCCTCAATAAGATAAGGCAGGCTTATGCGGAAGCAAACGCCGCCTTTTTTCATATCGTTTTCTACCTCTATGCTGCCCTCGGAAAGCTCGATTATCCTTTTTACAAGTGCAAGTCCAAGACCGTTGCCCTCTGTTGCACGGGAGCGGTCGCCCTGATAGAACTTATCAAATATCTTCGCCTTTACGTCAGGGGCTATAGACGGACCGTTGTCCCATATCTCCGCTGAAATATTCTTCTCGTTGCGGAAAAGCTTCACGCTTATCTTTCCGCCCTCCGGGGTGAACTTGATAGCGTTGTTGATGATATTCTGCCATATCTGCGCCATAAGCTCCTCACTGCCCACATACATGATATCCTCAAGGTCGATATCAAGGTCGATTTTTTTCTTCGACCACTCAGGTTCAAGCACAAGAAGTATTTTTCTTATCTGCTCGTCAAGAGAAAATCTTGTCTTTTTGCCCACTGTTTTCTGATTTTCAAGCTTTGTGAGCCTCAAAATATTTGACGAAAGCTTTGAAAGCCGTGATGTTTCGTCGATTATTATCTGCGTGTATTCCTCACGCTCCTGCTCGGTTATATCGTCAGATTGCAGAAGCTTTGCAAAGCCCTGTATGGAAGCCAGAGGCGTTTTGAACTCGTGGGAAACGTTTGAGATAAAGTCACCTCTCAGCGTTTCCGTACCTGCAAGCTCCTCAGCCATTTTGTTAAAGTTCTGCGCAAGTATGCTGTATTCAGGATCAGACGGCTCTCTTACTCTTACCTTAAAATTGCCCTTTGCTATCTCAGCCGCCGCTGCACTAAGAGCTCGTATAGGCTGTATAATGCTTCGGCTCATGAACGCTGTTATAATAGTACCGATAACGATACAGACCATAAAAGCTATGATGACAACAAGGTTTACTACCCAGTAAACGCTGTCGCTTGAAAAGCTGTCTATGATAACGAACTTATCATAGACCTGGGAGATTATAGTTGCGTTAGGCACAACACCCTCTGAGGACACATAATATCCCTTATGCACGATATCTGCAAAATGGTCGTGTACTCTTGAATCGTTTTTATCCACCACTGACAGACTATAGGCTGAATTGTTCACAATGGAAACTATCTCGTCCACAGTGAAGCCGCCCTTTTCTTCAAGCTGATCCATTGCCATGGAAAGCTCCACCAACTGCTGTTCGGCATTGCTTTTCATTACAGGACTGCACACCATTACAAGCACTGACACCGATATAGAAGCCGACACCAGCATCACAAAGAAAAACATAAGAGTCAGCTTGAACTGCAAACTTGTTTTATTTTTGGCCTTTTTCTTATCCAAACCCCTCACCCCTCAAGCTTATCCGTCACTGCTTTTTCACAGCCTTATAGCCAAGTCCACGAACCGTGACAATATCGAATGACTCACAGCTTCCGTAACGCTCTCTCAGCCTTTTAACGTGAACGTCAACAGTACGCTCATCAACGTCCTTATCCATGCCCCAAAGCTCGTCAAGGAGCTGACGGCGTGTGAATATCTTGTCAGGGTAGCTGAGCAGTTTAAAAAGCAGTTTGAACTCCATTTGCGGTATCGTTTCCGCCGCTCCGCCGTCAACCGCCACGCTCATAGCGTCATAATCAAGCACGCAGTTTCCCACAGTAAGAGAATGTTCCGACGCCATTTTTGAACGCCTTAAAAGCGCACCCACACGAAGTATCATCTCATTTATATCAATAGGCTTTACCATATAATCGTCTGTGCCGGCAGAAAAGCCCTCCTGCTTGTCCTCGAAGGTCTCCTTTGCGGTGACCATAAGTATAGGCAAGTTGAAATCAGCCTTTCTGAGCTGTCTTGTAAGCTCATAGCCGTCCATATTCGGCATCATTATATCTGAAATTATAAGGTCTATATTCGTTTTTTCAAGAACGTCCAAAGCCTCCAGACCGTCATTTGCAAGAAAAGTCACATAGCCATGCTGTTTAAGTGCGGCAGACATGAGCTTTCTAAGGCTTGCGTCGTCCTCCACCACAAGTATCTGAAACATAAAATATCCTCCCTCGTAAAAAAATTCCCCAATAATGACATTATAGCTTATAATTGTGAACTGGTGATTAACATTTATTTTTTTCAAAAAACTCTCCGAAATCCCCTGAAAATTCATATTCGGTTCACACAGAACTGGTATTATATAATCACAGCAGAAGATACAAAAAAAGCTTTGGTAATTGGTAAAACTTAAAGTCAGGTTTTTGTCTTCTTTCCCTCTGCGATTCCCCAAGTCGCTGATACATTTCCTCGTCTTTAGGTTTTACCAAATACCAAAGAATCCCTTTCATAATTCTATAAAAAATTAATGCTCATTTCAGCCGATGGAAGTGGGTATTAATTTTTTTATTGCTCTTTTAGATACGACAAAAAAACCGCAGAAGCCATATAAAATGACCTCTGCGGATATTTTTTGCCTTTATTAGCCGTTAGCTGCAAAGCTTTTCACGAAGCTCAGCCGCCTTTCCAAGAAGCGCACAGATGTAGCTGTCCACATCAGGCTTTGCAAATCCACCAAGCGCTGAACCTTTAAGCTTTCGCTGACCTGTTTCTCCGGGGATAACAAAGTTATCACCGTTCTTTTTCTTTTCGATAGCCGACTCCAGCATATAGATCTCGCTGGTTATGGTGTCGATATATTTTAATGTATCAAGCTTATCATAGCCGCCAAAAAAACACGTTTTCAGACTATCCATTATTCTTCCCCCTGCCTTACTGCTGTTTTGTACAGCAATTGTTATCAAAGCCTACAATCTTTATTTGATTTAATTATATCACAAATACTTAGCTTTGTCAATAGGTTTGAAAATGAATGTTCACAGTTAAGTAATTTTATATGAATTTTCGTGGCGTTTTATGTTGAATCATTATAGATATAAAAAAACGCAGCCTTTGCAGACTGCGTTTTTACGTTATATAAGTCTTTTGATTATAGTGATGTTGTTGTATCTTGAAAAATACTCAACATTTGAAATAACGATACCAGTGGCAGTGTTCTGGGCGTGTACCATTTTGCCGTCGCCGATATAGATAGCAACGTGGTAAATGCTCGAGATCGACGCTCCGCCAAAGAAGATAACGTCGCCCTTCTTCATGTTGTTATATGAAACTGTAGTGCCGTATAAAGCCTGCGAAGCCGCATAGTGCGGAAGATTTATTCCCACCTGTGCGAACGAGAGCATCACAAGACCCGAACAATCCGTTGCACCAAACTGTGAACCGCCCCATACATACGCTCCGCCCACCATGCTTTTGGCATATGAAACAACAGTGTCTATTTTAGAACTGCTTGAATAATCAGGCTTAGGTGCAGGCGCTGCTGTTGTTGTGGTAGTGGTCTTTTTGCTTGTTTCAGGCTTTGGCTTAGCTGTTTCCTGCGGAGTTGTGGTAGTCTGAGCCGTAGTTTCGTCAGGCTTTTCCGTCTGAGCCGGCTTCTTCGTGGTAGTGGTCTTTTCACCGCTGTTGCCACTCTTTTTGGTGGTGGTAGTCTTTTTCTTGGTGGTGGTCGTAGTCGTGGTGGTATTCGCCTTTGAGGACACCTCCGCATACTTATTGTCCACCTGCTGTGACTTATTTTCAAGGTCGCTCTTATCGTTCTTTATCTGCTCGATAAGCTTGCCCGACTCCTGCTCCATTTTCAGAAGCTCCGCCTGCTCGCCCACCAAAGTTTTCTGCTCCTTGGCATATTCCTCAGCCTTTGCTTTGAGCTGTTTTATCTGCTCATCAAGCTCCGCCTTGGTCTTTTCAAGCTTTTTATACTGATCCAAAAGCTCGTTAAGCTCGTCATTATCGTGCTTTGCAACTCTCGTCACAAGCTCTATCCTCATAAGAATGTCATAAAAATCAGATGAATTTATCAGCACGTTTGTGTACGAATCTGCTCCTCCTGCAACATACATTGCACGAATACGCTCCATAAAATCGTCCTTGCCCTCGTTTATTGCAGTTTCCTGCAAGTCAAGGCTGTGCTGAGTGTCAAGCTGTTTGCCGTCAAGCTCTGCCATTTGATCTTCAAGCTCAGAGGAATATTTCTCTGAATTTGCTATTTTTTTCTGTATGGACTTATATTTTTTCTTTATAGCCTCAAGGTTGTCCTGCTCGTCGGCAAGCTTTTTGTCAGCGTCAGCTATCTGCTTATCAAGCTCCTGCTGTTGCTTTTTTAGTTCTTCAAGCTGACTGCTGTATGTATCGTTATCCGCCAAAGCGATATCACTTACGCTTCCGTCAGAAAAACCAAAGGCGGCAAAAGCTATGCACAGAGCCATACAGCCTGCGGCTATTCTTTTCATGGGGTAAATTTTTTTCATAATATCAGTTCTCCAAAATATAAGCGTATTATATATTTCTCACGCTGTAACGTTTATGTAGTCCCTTTTATTATAACGCAAAACCCCGTTCTTGTCAAGAAACCAACCGCTAAAAGCCGTATTTTCGGCATTTTAAGACAATTCGCCGCACATATTTTGTGCGTTATTGCACCTATTCTCCTCCGAACATCTCACCCAAGGTCTTTCCTATAAGCTCGCCTGTATACTGTGCCTGAGCGATAGAATTGCCGTGGCTTCCCACCTCTATAAGAAGCGAGCCGGTGGTCAAGTCCTGATTATAGTGGCGATAGTCAAACAGAATAGGACGTGTAAGCCCCTGCCAATCGCTCTCCAAAGCCGACTGCAAGGCACAGGCAAAGTGAAAATTCTTCATATAGTCAGGCATACCCATAGTGCCGTCATCACACCCTGATATTATCATAAGCTGAGCCGCTTCCCTGCCCTCTATCTCCGCCACAGGTGCAAGCCTTGTGCCGTCCTCACGCTCTATGCCGTCACGGTGAACGTCAAGACATACCTTTATAGAGGGGTACTCCTCCAATATCTGCTTTACCGCCATTCGGCTTGAATCGTAAGAGCCGTCATAGCTGGGATAATCATGCACAAGTGTATCGTGGATATACGCAACGCCTGCTTTGTCAAGCTGTTCGCATATCTTGTCCCCTACCGACAGCATATTCATTTCAGGGTCGGTGGTCTTACAGGAAAAGGAGCTGTCATAGTGGTCTTTGTCTGTGGGCTCAAAGCTTTCCGTGGCGTGGGTGTGATAAATAAGTATCTGCGGCTCAGAGGAATTTCCGTCTATTTGAAAATCATATGGCTTTGAGCTTTCCTCATAAAGCTCATCATTTGAAAGGTCAGTGCAGTTCCTCACCTGACCGCCGCCGTCAAGGTCGAAATACTGCTCGCCGTCATATCTGCCGTAGGTGTATTTTTCTATAACACCGTCATTTCCCTCCATGCTTGCAGGATATGGTATCTTGTCCGTCACGTCCTGAGCAGGCAAAGGACTTGGCACTTCTGCGCTTACAGAGGGCGTTTGCTTCTCCTGTGGCGCCATATCCATATCCCATATACTGTGCTTTGACCCCCCCGCCGCTTCAAGTTTACTTGGATATGCGGTCTGCGCAGTTGCTTTGCTATCATCATCAGCGGAAAAATAAGGCTTGTATTCTCCCATAGCCACCCCTGCCGCCACAGCCGCCACCCTGCCGAACCTGCTTGCAGATCTTGCATAAAGCCATATCCCCGTGGGCATAACGAACGCCACAATTATAACTGCAACACAACGCAGGCAGACTTTCTTTATATCCAATGCTGTCACTCCCATATACATCTTAGTATTATAATGTATATGCAGGACGAGCCGTCATATTACCTGCCCAGCTTCACCTTAACAGGCTTGCCCACTGTCATAGAGTCATGGGTCACGTTGCAGTCATAGCATAGTATCTTCACGCCCTTTCGGGAAGCTTTCTCCAAAGCCTCTCCGAACTCAGGGTGAGTGTCATAATTTGGAGTGAAATATTTCACATCGCTCATCTGAACGAGTATCATTATATAAGACTCATACCCCTCATCAAGGCAGTGAGAAAGCTCATCTATATGCTTCACACCACGGATGGTAGGAGCGTCAGGGAAAAGCACAACGCCGTCTTTCTCCAGCGTACAGCCCTTGACCTCCATGAAGATCTTCCTATCCTGCGACTCTAAGTAAAAATCAAAACGTGAGTTGCCGTATTTCTTTTCGGGATAGACCGAGAAGCCCTCGCCAAAAGGCATTTTTTCTCTCAGCCACTCCCCTACCGCCTTATTCGGGGCTTGGCTGTCCATGTTTATGAGCCTGTCACCTTTTTCCACTGCAACAAGGTCAAAAGCGGTCTTTCTCGATTCGCTGTCTGAATGTTCAAGCCAAACAGTACACCCCTCGATCAAAAGCTCTTTGCATCTGCCCGTATTTTTCACATGGCAGACCTCGGCTTTGCCGTCTATCTCAACGTTGGCGATAAACCGGTTCGGTCTTGACAGAAATTTGCCCTTATGTATATTATCGTATCTCATAATTCGCTCCTTTTATTCTTACTATTCACATTATACCACAAATATGTTTGATTATAAATACCTAAATCAAGCATTCTTAGCTTTGTTGATTTGTGGTTCGATACGAAAAGGGAAAAATATTTCACAAAATCTATTGACGTTATTTGTGAAATATGTTATAGTTTTGAGTATAGGTTATATAACAATAATAATTTATTAAAATTTCAGAAAGAGGTATTTTTATGAAAAAAATAACTGCACTTCTCGTTTCACTTATAATGTCA
>OGRK01000224.1_pt1 | contig 65619 bp, 69 predicted proteins | sample 1553471 | NCBI WGS metagenome assembly OGRK01 (sample SAMEA2580080, study PRJEB22360) | human gut metagenome | biome: human gut; feature: human-associated habitat; material: faeces | place: Denmark | collected 2008/2010
AACAAGAGCGTTAGGGCTGGTGCTTTCCACGGTGTCGGTGAAGCCGATACTGTTATCAATGTTGGTGTGTCGGGTCCCGGCGTTGTAAGAGCCGCTCTTGCAAAAGACGGTGCCGGAAAAGACATCACGGAAATTGCAGATATGGTTAAGAAAACTGCATTCAAAATCACCCGTATGGGACAGCTTGTTGCAAGAGAAGCAAGCAAGCGACTTTGTGTTCCCTTTGGTATTGTTGACCTTTCACTTGCCCCGACACCTGCTGTCGGTGACAGTGTTGCATATATTCTTGAGGAGATGGGACTTGAAGTGTGCGGATGCCACGGTACAACCGCTGCACTTGCACTTCTTAATGACGCTGTTAAAAAGGGCGGCGTTATGGCTTCTTCCCATGTCGGCGGTCTGAGCGGTGCTTTTATCCCCGTTTCCGAGGATGCAGGTATGATTCATGCCGCTACTGAAGGTTACCTTGATATTACAAAACTTGAATCAATGACAGCCGTATGTTCGGTTGGTCTTGACATGATTGTAGTACCCGGTGACATAACTCCCGAGGTTATCTCTGCAATTATTGCAGATGAGGCTGCAATTGGTATGGTAAATACCAAAACAACTGCGGTAAGACTTATTCCGGCTATCGGAAAAAGTGTAGGCGAAGAACTTAATTTCGGCGGACTGCTCGGCAGAGGTCCCGTTATGCCTGTAAGGAAAGGTTCACCGGAGGCATTTATTAAGCGTGGCGGAAGAATTCCGGCTCCGCTTCAGGCGCTTAAAAACTGATTTTTCACGGGGGTGGTTTTATGGAGAATATGATTAAAAAAATCGTTGATGCCGACAACGAAGCCAAAGCCATGGAAAAGGATACTCTTGAAGAAAAAGAGGAACTTTCCAAAACTATTGAAGCCGAAACGAAGAAGATTTATGACGACTTCATGGCAAAAGCTGAAGAGGTTGTGAAACGCAACGACATTCAGGAAACAAAGAAAGCCGAACAGCAATGGGAGGAAATTCAGGGCAAGCACAATTCAGTGCATATCAAGCTTGATTCTGATTTTAAACTCAACTGTGACAAGTGGGTTGACGAAATCGTCAAAAGAACGGTTGCACAGTAACATTCCATTTACTGTTTACAAGGAGGTGTATGCGGATAATGTCAAAAACTTCGTTTGCAGTTCTGACAAAAGCAAGGTCAAAGTTTGGCAACAGACTTACCGAAAAGGACTACCAGAGTTTGCTTGCATGCCAGAGCGTCGGAGAGATTATGTCGTATCTTAAAAATAATACGCATTACTCCAAGGCTCTGACGGATGTCAGTGAGCGTGAAATTCACAGAGGACGGCTTGAGGCTCTTTTGAGGCAAAACCTTTTCTATGAATTTGACTCTTTGTGCAGATACGATTCGAGCGTAAGCTCGGGTTTGTCATCGTACATTATCTCGACATTAGAGGTTGAGCAGATTATAAGATTCCTTATCCTGCTCAGTTCAAACTCGACTGACAAGTTCATCTATCAATTCCCGGCGTATATTTCAAAGCATACGGAAATAGATGTTAACAAGCTTGCCAACGCAAAAAATTATGAAGAGTTTCTGAACGCCACACAGTCCTCCCAATTCTACGATATTCTCAAGCAATTTTCTCCTGATGAGAAAAATCGACTTCCAATATCGGACATTGAGAACAAGCTGTATAACTTGGTGTTCGGAAAACTGACAAAACTGATTAAAGCTACAACAAAAGGACAGGAAAAGCACGAGCTTATCAATTTTTTCTTTACGATTAACGATTATAATATTTTCTCGAGAATTCTGAGATTGAAAAAGTATTATAAGCTTTCTCCCGATGATATCAAAGCAAACCTCTTGCTTGATTACACAAATCTCAGCGAAAAGACCGTTGACATGATGTGTAAGGCGGAATCTTCGGGCGAGATATTCTCAATTATGCAGAATACGCATAACGGAAGATTGATTGATAAAATCGGATATGTTTATGCAAGCGATATTTCACCGAGAGTAAAATACAGGCTTGCAAGGAAAAATATGCACTTTTCCAACAACCCTTCGGTTGTAATGATTTCATATGTTTTTGTTGCCGAAACAGAGCTGATGAATATTGTCACTCTGATTGAGGGCACAAGATATGAACTTGACAATAAACTTACGCAGTCATTGCTTATTAAATAAAAAATGTGATGACTGTTAAGAAGAGGTGATTAAAATTTGGCTGTTTCAACCATGCAGGCCGTAAGCATTATCGGGCTTACAAATGATATTGATAATGTAATATCGGTACTTGGTGAATCAGGTGTGTTCCATCCCGATGATGTTTCATCCTTTTACAGCAACACAAAGGATTTTACGCATCTGCAATCAAAAAACATCTATGCTGAACCTCTTAACACTCTTAAGGCAACATTAAGTCTTACAAAACGCAAGTTTAATCTTGTTGATGTAAGTGACTTTAATCCGACCTTTAAAGAAATTGAACTGTTTACAAATCAAATAAACAGCGACATTGAAGTTCTTGCAGATGACAGGCTGTTTGTTGAAGAGCAGTTGATGCAGGCAAAGGAAAATCTTGTTGAAACAACACACTTTGTCGGACTTGGGGTTGAAATTGAAAAGGTTTTAACCTTAAAGTATATCAGTTCACGCTTTGGCAGATTGCCTAAGGAAAGCTTTGAAAAGCTTTCAGCCTATAAAGATAATCCTTATGTGGATTTTATTGTCTGTTCCGAGGATAAATCACATTATTGGGGCGTTTATTTTGCTCCGATTGACAAAACCGAGGAAATTGACAGAATCTTTTCAGGATTGTACTTTGAAAAATGTGATGTTCTCGGAGTTAATGACACACCGAGAATTCATCTGAAAAAACTTGAGAGCCTTATTCCCCATCTTGAGGAGAAGCTTAAAGAAGCTCAGAAGCGAGTTGACGATTATGTTGACAAGTATGAGGTTAGAATCTGTAAATATCTTTCTAAGCTTGAAGAGCTTAATCTTTATGCCAAAATCCGCACAAAAGCATTGCAATACAGCAAAAGCTTTATCATTGTAGGTTGGGTTCCTACAGAGGACGCTAAGCCTCTCAGACGCAGACTCAAAAAAATTGCCAGCGTCAATGTAGATTTTTCAGACGGCAAGACGGAGATTGCAAAATCACCGCCTGTCAAACTCAAAAACTGTTTCCTTGCAAAACCGTTTGAATTTTACACAGAGATGTACGGTGTTCCGAAATATAACGAAATTGATCCGTCACTCTTTATCGCTATCACTTATGTCATTATATTCGGCATAATGTTTGCTGACCTCGGTCAGGGCATTTGTGTATCAATTGTCGGTGCGCTTATGTGGAAACTCAGGAAAATGAAAATCGGTAAGATTCTTGTGCCGTGCGGAATTTCTTCTGCGATATTCGGCTGTGTGTTCGGAAGTGTGTTCGGATTTGAGCATGTCCTCGATCCTCTTTACAAAGCACTCTTCGGACTTGATGAAAAACCGATTGAAGTAATGTCATCAGGCTCAATTGTAATGATTCTTCTTGCAGCTGTTGCAATAGGTATTTCGCTTGTTGTGGTTGCTATGGGACTTAATATTTACAGTTCCTTCAAGCAGGGAGATGTGGGAAGAGCCTTGTTCGGATCAAGCGGTTGTGCAGGTCTTGTATTCTACTGTTCAATTATTTTCGGTGTTGCAGGACAGCTCGTATTGGGTCTGCAGGTATTTTCCCTTGCATACATTCTTTGCCTTATCGTTCTCCCCTATCTGCTCATCTTCTTTGGTGAGCCTCTCGGACTTCTTATTGCCGGTGAAAAAGACTGGCAACCCGAAAGCTGGGGCGGATATATTCTTGAGCATGCTATCGAGTCAATCGAATTTTTGCTTGAGTATGTTACAAACACGGTAAGCTTTTTAAGAGTCGGTGCATTCGTTCTTGTACACGCAGGTATGATGACGGTTGTTTTCGTACTTGCCCAAACAGCTCCCGCAGTAGCATACTGGCCCGTAGTTGTTTTAGGTAATGTTTTTGTAATGGTTCTTGAGGCGCTTCTTGTTGCAATTCAGGTGTTAAGACTTGAATATTACGAGATGTTCAGCCGTTTCTATTCCGGTGAAGGCAGACCTTACGAACCTGTTAAATTAAATATTGATTGATAATTTTTTGGAGGTATTATTATGTTATTCAATTTAATTATGTTAGCTGTTCCGGTAGTATTCCTTTGTGCATCTGCAATTCTTGCAGTAAAGGCTTTTGAGCATGGAAAGAACAGAAAGAAAACAGTTCTTACTCAGATTTGCTCATTCGCTGCTGTATTTGCATTCTGCATGGTATGCCCTATCGTAGCAAGCGCTGCAACAGGTGACGCCGCTGCAGCTACATCGGGTATGGCTGACGGTCTTGCATATATCGGTGCCGCTCTTGCAACAGGTCTTTCATGTATCGGCGGCGGTATTGCCGTTGGTAACGCTGCTCCTGCCGCTATCGGTGCTACAAGTGAAGATCCTAAGGCATTCGGTAAAGCAATCATCTTCGTTGTACTTGGTGAAGGTATCGCTATTTACGGTATGCTCGTTTCAATTCTTCTTATCTTTGCAAGATAATTTAAGCGATTTAAGTTTCGTTAAGGATTGATTATTATGAAATTTTTTCTTATAAGTGATAATGTCGATACCAAAATGGGTATGAGATTTGCAGGTATTGAAGGCGTAGTTGTTCATCAGGAGGATGAGGTACGCAGTGAGCTTGAAAAGGCTGTGAACAGGGATGATATTGCAGTTATTCTTATTACGGAAACACTTGTTTCGCTCTGTCCCGACCTTATTTATGACCTCAAGCTTAACCGCAAACAGCCGCTTATTGTTGAAATTCCCGACCGTCACGGTAACGGAAGAACCAAGGACAGTATTACAAAATATGTTCAGGACGCAATCGGCGTAAAGCTGTAATTATCACATATCTGAATTTATTCAGGGAGGTTATTTTTAATGGAAAACTCCAAAAACAAAACAGATAACTTTCTGAAAGCCATTAAAAAATATGCTGATGAACAAAGAAGTGCCATGCAGACAGAGGTTGCTCAGCTTAAAGAAGAAAAGCTGAAAGAGGCAACCGAAAAAGGCAGACATGACAGCGAAAAATATATCAAGGACAAACTTGAAGAATCAAGAAACAGACAGACTGGTATTCTTGCAAAGAAAATTCAGGAAGGTCAGAAAAAACTGTTTCTCGAGAGAGCTGAAATGACTAAAAGCGTATTTAAAAAGGCTGAAGAAAAGCTTGTTGAATACACAAAAACATCAGATTACTCAAACAGCCTTGTAAAAAGTGCAAAGGAAGTTGCTAAGCTTTTTGCAGACAATGACTGTGTTGTTTATGTCAACGAAAGAGATATGAAGAACTCAGACAAAATCAAGGCAGTTTTTGCAGGAAGCACCGAGGTTGTTGCCGACAAATCAATTAAAATCGGCGGAATCAAAGGCTTTTGCAAGGCAATGAATATTGTTGCCGATGAAACTCTTGACAGCAAGCTCTATGCACAGAAAGAATGGTTTATTGAAAATTCCGGACTGAGTGTGCTTTAATCTTGCTGACTGTTAATTTCTTTTGAAAGAGATGGTAATAATATGGAAAACAACAATGTTATATATGGAATAAACGGACCTGTTGTTACCGTAAAAAATACCGACAGCTTTGAGATGATGGAAATGGTTCATGTAGGCAAGCAAAAGCTTGTCGGTGAAATCATCGGTATTACAGACGACATCACAACTATTCAGGTTTATGAGGAAACAACAGGACTTAAACCGGGCGATCCCGTTGAGGGTACCGGTGCTCCTATGAATGTTCTTCTCGGCCCCGGTATTATTGACAACATCTTTGACGGTATCGAAAGACCGCTGAAGGCTATTGAAGAAGAAGCAGGTGCGTTTATTAACCGTGGTTCTTCGGTTTCTGCTCTTGATGACAAGAAGCTGTGGAATGTTACAATGAAGGTTAAAGTCGGTGACAAGCTTGAGGGCGGTCAGATTTACGCTACTCTCCCCGAAACTCCTATCATTGAACACAGACTTATGGTTCCGCCTGAGCTTTCGGGTGAAGTAGTAAAGGTTAATCCCAACGGTGAGTACAAGCTCTTTGATATAGTTGTTGTAATCAAGGATGACGAAGGCGTTGAGCACAACCTTACCCTTTGTCAGCAGTGGCCAATCAGAACTTCCCGTCCTGTTAAGGAAAGACTTACATCATCTGTTCCGCTTATCACGGGTCAGAGAGTTATTGATACTCTCTTCCCTATTGCAAAGGGCGGTACAGCAGCTATTCCGGGCGGTTTCGGTACAGGTAAAACAATGACTCAGCACCAGCTTGCAAAATGGTGCGATGCCGATATCATCATCTATGTCGGTTGCGGTGAGCGTGGTAACGAGATGAGCCAGGTTCTTGAGGAATTCTCAGAGCTTATTGACCCAAAGTCACAGCGTCCTATGACCGACAGAACCGTACTTATCGCCAACACATCAAATATGCCTGTTGCGGCTCGTGAGGCTTCAATTTACACAGGTATTACTCTTGGCGAATATTACAGAGATATGGGTTATCATGTTGCCATGATGGCTGACTCAACATCCCGTTGGGCTGAGGCTCTCCGTGAGATTTCAGGCCGACTTGAAGAAATGCCTGCCGAAGAAGGTTTCCCTGCGTACCTTCCTTCAAGACTTGCCGAGTTCTATGAGCGTGGCGGTCGTGCCGAGGTTCTCAGCGGCGGCGAAGGTTCTGTAACGCTTATCGGTGCGGTTTCTCCGCAGGGTTCAGACTTCTCTGAGCCTGTAACACAGAACACAAAGCGTTTTACAAGATGTTTCTGGGCTCTTGATAAGGCTCTTGCTTATTCAAGACATTATCCTGCCATTAACTGGATGGACAGCTACAGCGAGTATTTTAACGACCTTGATCCGTGGTTCAGGGAAAATCTCGGTGAGGATTTTATTGAATACAGAAACAGAATAAGCGCACTTTTACAGGAAGAAAGTTCACTTATGGAAATCGTAAAGCTTATCGGTTCGGATGTACTCCCCGATGACCAGAAGCTTGTAATTGAAACAGCAAGAGTAATTCGTGTCGGTTTCTTACAACAGAACGCTTTCCATGCCGATGATACTTATGTTCCGCTTGAAAAGCAAAAGCTTATGATGAAAACCATACTTCATCTTCATGCCAAAGCTAAGGATATAGTTGCTCAGAATATTCCGCTTTCCAAGATTCTTAACCTTGGTCTGTTTGATAAGCTTACAAAGATGAAGTATGATATTCCTAACAGCAAGCCTGAAATGTTTGACGATTACATTAAGGAAATTGACGAAAAGCTTGCTGCAATTTCTTAATAAGGAGGGAACGCAATAATGATTATAGATTATGTAGGCGTTAAAGAAATTAACGGCTCTCTTATAGTTATGGACGGTGTTAAGGGCGTTTCCAACGAGGAAATTGTTGACATTCGTCTTGATAACGGTACAATGCGTCAGGGTCGTGTCGTTCAGATTGAGGGCGAAAGAATAGTTGTTCAGGTTTTTGAGGGTACAAGAAGAATCAGCCTTAAAAACACAAGAACAAGACTTACAGGTCATCCTATGGAGATGCCTCTTTCCCCTGAAATTATCGGCCGTGTACTTGACGGTGCGGGCAAACCTATTGACGGACTCGGAGATATTTTCCCTGTTAAAAAGGCTAATATCAACGGTACTCCTATCAACCCTGTTTCCCGTGTTTATCCTAAAAACTACATCAACACAGGTATTTCAACCATTGATACGCTTATGACTCTTATCAGAGGTCAGAAGCTGCCTATCTTCTCCGGCTCAGGTATGAAACATAATGACCTTGCCGTTCAGATTGTAAGACAGGCTAAAATCAGCGGTGCGAACAGCTCTAACTTCGGTGTTGTATTTGCCGCAATGGGTGTTCAAAAAGATGTTGCAGAATACTTTAAGAAGAGCTTTGAAGAAAGCGGCGTACTTTCAAGAGTTGTAATGCTTTTGAACCTTTCAAACGATCCTATCATTGAAAGAACTCTTACACCGAGATGTGCTCTTACAATTGCTGAATATCTTGCATTTGAGCTTGATATGCACATTCTCGTTATTATGACCGATATGACATCTTATGCCGAGGCTCTTCGTGAGTTCTCGTCATCAAAAGGTGAAATTCCGGGCAGAAAGGGTTACCCCGGCTATCTTTATTCTGACCTTGCATCACTTTATGAGCGTGCAGGTATGATTAAAGGTCACAACGGTTCTGTTACACAGATTCCGATTTTGACAATGCCTAACGACGATATTACTCATCCTATCCCTGACCTTACAGGTTACATTACAGAGGGACAGATTGTTCTTGACCGTTCACTTCAAGGACAGGGACTGTATCCGCCTGTCAATGTTCTTCCTTCCCTTTCCCGTCTTATGAAGGACGGTATCGGTGAGGGTTACACAAGAGCCGATCACCAGCCTCTTGCAAACCAGCTTTTTGCTTCTTATGCAAAGGTAATTGACGCAAGATCGCTTGCATCTGTTATCGGTGAAGAGGAGCTTTCTCCTACTGATAAGAAGTACATTGAGTTTGGCAGATTGTTTGAATCAAAGTTCGTTAATCAGGGCTTTAATGAAAACAGAAGCATTGAACAGAGTCTTGACCTTGGTTGGGAATTGCTTTCAACATTGCCGAGAGCAGAACTTGACCGTGTTGACGATGCTTTACTTGATCAGTACTATAAGGGTGACAAATAATCGTTTGAAGAAAGGAGTGTGAGCATTTATGGCAGTACAGACAGTACCTACCAAGGGTAATCTTATGAATACTAAGAAATCCCTTGCACTCGCCAAAAACGGCTATGAACTGTTGGACAGAAAGCGTAACATTCTCATCAGGGAAATGATGACGCTTATCGACCATGCAAACGCAATCCAGCAGAAAATTGATGACGCTTATGCAGAGGCTTACACAGCACTTCAAACGGCAAATGTTACCAACGGCTTTTGTGAAGATATTTCTAACGCTATTCCCTATGAGAACGGCTTGAAGCTTGATTCAAGAAGTGTTATGGGTGTTGAAATTCCGATTCTCACTATTGAGGAACGAGAGGACCATCACTACCTACACTACGGTCTGCGCACAACAAATTCGGCAATTGATAAGGTTTATACAAAATTTACCGAAGTTAAAAACCTTACAGTTGAGCTTGCCGAGATTGAGAACAGCGTTTACCGCCTTGCCGATTCAATCAAGAAAACTCAGAAGAGAGCAAACGCTCTCAAGAACATTATGATTCCCCGTTTTGAGGAAACAGTTAAGTTCATTTCCGACGCACTTGACGAAAAGGATCGTGAGGAATTCAGCCGACTCAAGGTAATCAAAAAGAAAAAGCAAAAAGATGCTGCTTTGAAAAAAGCTAAAGAATTAAGTGCTGAAAGCGCATAAATTATCAGCCCGACTGTAATTTGGTCGGGCTGTTTTAATGTGTCAACATAATAAAACGGATTGGCATTTTTATTGAGCCAATCCGTTTTGTTTTAGATGTTGTGAATAAGCTGTTGTTTCTTTTTTGTTCGGTATTTTATAAATACCGAAACAATACATTCTGCAAAAACAACTATTGCAATCCCTGAAATAAGGTAGGCAAACATACCAAATGATGCCTTTGCCATAACAATTCCAAGTATGTCCGTTCCCTGTTTTATTGGTACGCTTATGCTGTTAATTGATTGATACGCCCAACACCATGCGATAATACCGTTGATAATGTTGGATACAGCAAGCGCAGTAATAACAGTACCGTATATTTTCATTTTCTTTATGTTGTGATGAAATATAAATACAAACAAAAGCTGTGCTAACAAGAGAATAAAAAATACAATCGAATTTCTTATAACAGGTATTTGGGTCAGTAAAGACGAAAGTGCCGAAAAAATAAAAAGAACAGTTAAAAATATTTCACTTATTTTCATATTCCACTTCACTTTCTGTCAAGTTTTCTTCTGTGCATTTTCTCTTTTGTCTTTGTACCCTTTGCTTTGAAAATAATCAAATATCCTGCAAGAAGTGCGAGGAATGTTGTCTGAGTATAAAACAATGCGTAATCCTCGCTTGAAAAGCCCTTGCCGTGCTTTACGGGCTTGTCCTCGGGCTTTTCTGTGGGAATAGGCTCAATGCCGTCATAATTACCCGAAATCACCGCCTCATCGGGCGAAGACGCCGCAGATACACTTACGCAAAAGGCTGAATAAAAACTCACCAGAACAGCCATTAACAAGGTGATTATAAATTTAGTCTTTCTCATAATATTTCCCTTTGTAAAAATTAAGATTTAAAATAACTACAGTTAATTGTATCACAAGAGAAATATATATGCAACTGCTCTTTATTCTTCTGTCCAAACCTCTTTTGCCATATTGAAAGCTGCCCAAGCTTTTGACCATCCTGCATAGAATGCGGAATGAGTGATGATTTCTGCAATTTCTTCCTTTGTAATGCCGTTGTTTTTGGCTGACATAAGATGATACTTAAAAGAAGAATCTACAAGTCCCTGTGACATAAGTGCAACAACTGTAACAAGTGAACGGTCACGAAGTGAAAGTTTGTCTTCCCTACTCCACACTTCACCGAAAAGCACATCGTCATTAATTTCTGCAAATTTCGGTGCAAACTCACCGAGTTTATCTCTTCCTGCTGTCTGTTTTACCATTGATATTCACTCCTAAAATTCGTTTATAATAGTTATTTTTAAATTATTTAAATCAAAGCGACTGCATCTTCTGCAATCTGTTCGGGTGTGAGGCGGTTTTCTTTGAGGACATCGGCAGGATTATATCTGTCAAGGAATTCCTTTTTAAGACCGAAATTGATAACCTTAACATCTGACGGACCGTAGAAACGGGCAATCTTCTCACCAAAACCACCGTCAAGCACACCGTCTTCAAGTGTTACAACAACATCATGGTCTTTCTTGAGACTTTCAAGAAGTTCTGTGTCAACGCCTGTAATGTAGTAAGGATTGATAAGAGTAGGCGCTGTGCCTGTTTTTTCTTCAATAAGCTTTGCAGCCTGTTCGCCCATTCCATAGAATGAACCGAGTGCGATTACGGCAATCTTACCGCCCTGCTGAGCAACCTCATATTTATTAAGTTCTGCAAAATTCTTTGTGCAAGGCTTGCCTGTTGAAACAAGTTCTGCAACGGGAACACGAATTGCAACAGGGTAATCTGTCTGCTCAATGCTCCAGTCGAGAACAGCAAGGTAATCTTCCTTAGTTGTCGGAGCGATATAAACAAGGTTAGGAATGTTTGAAATCATGGGAATATCAAAAATTCCGAGGTGTGTAACATCTGTCATACCGTTTACCGACGCAGTCTGAACAAGGATTGTTGCAGGGTTTGAGTCAATGCACAAGTCCTGTGAAAGCTGATCGTAGGTTCTCTGAATGAATGAGCTGTAAACATTGAATACGGGCTTGCCGCCGTTCTTTGCGATAGCAGATGCCATTGCAACGGCAGTCTGTTCTGCGATACCTACATCAAGGAACTGTCTGCCGAATGCCTTTCTCTCATCAGGAGTAAAGCCGTAAAGTGCCGGAGTGCCGGCTGTAATCGCCACAACAGACTTGTCAGACTTCATCTTATTTCTAAGATAATCTGTTGTAATTGAGCTGTAGTCCTCCTCATCAGGGAAATTAACAGTAGTTTTGCCTGTTTCAATATCAAACGGCATACACCAATGCCAGCTTTCTTTGTCGGTTTCAGCAGGCTTATAACCTTTACCTTTAAGAGTGTTAATATGAACAACAACAGGATGATCAATGTCTTTTACAGACTTAAAAGCCTTGATAAGCTCTTCAATATTGTTGCCGTCCTTGACATATACATAATCAAGCCCCATTGACTTGAAAAGATTACATTCAGCCTTGCCGTCTGTGTCACGAAGAAGTTTTAGATTTTTATAAAGTCCACCGTGATTTTCTGCAATCGACATTTGGTTATCATTTGCAACAATAATCAGGTTTGAATCCATTTCACCGGCAACATTAAAACCTTCAAGAGCCTCACCGCCGCTGATTGAGCCGTCACCGATAAGTGCAATAACATTACCCTTGCCGTTTGTTACATCTCTGCCCCTTGCAAGTCCGCAGGCAAGGCTGACAGAGGTTGATGTATGACCGACAGTAAACATATCGTGTTCGCTCTCTATGGGGCTTGCATAGCCTGTTACATCATCGTAATGCTCCTGTGCAATATATGCCTCTTTTCTGCCTGTGAGGATTTTATGAGGATATGACTGGTGTGATACATCAAACACAAACTTGTCCTGTGGTGAATCAAATACATAATGAAGGGCAATTGTAGCCTCTACAATACCGAAATTCGGGCCGAAGTGACCGCCGTGAACACTTGCACGGTGAAGTAAAGCGTCACGCATCTCCGATGCAAGAGCGTTAAGTTCATCAATACTGAGTTTCTTAACATCCTGCGGTCCGTTTATTTTTTCAATATACATCGTAATCAGAGCTCCTTATCATATAAATTTTAAATATAAATCAGAGATATCTCTCTTTAGCTATATTATATAACCTCAAGCTAACTTTAGGTCAAGAGTATTTTTAAAAAATTTATCTTTTGCATTCTTTTTTATGTATATCGTTACAACGCAATAGCATAACCCTCGACAGGTAACTATAATTGAAACAGGCACTTACATAAAATTGCAAGTGCCTGTTTCATGGCTGAGCCGGCGGGATTCGAACCCACTATTTTAATCTTATTATGCCGATAAATACTGACTTTTATTTTCAACGTGTTGGATTTTGTGTTGGATTAAGCGCACAAACTTCTGAATGTGTTACCGCCTGCGATACCGTCATCATTCAAACAGTGAGTCCGCTGATATGATTTAACTGCCGAATTTGTGCCAACACCGTAAATACCGTCAAAGCCGTTTGTGTCATACCCTTTACAGATGAGCAAGCCCTGCAAAACTTTGGTAAGATTACCTCTACAACCGTATGAGAGTACAACAATTGCATTATGAGTGCCCACACCGTAAATTCCGTCAACAATAAGGTTCATTCCAAACTGACGGTTAAGTTCTTCCTGCAACTTCATAACCAAATGTTTTTTCGTGTCAGGGCCATAGATACCGTCAACCGTTGTGCCTACCCAAGCCTGCACAGCTTTAATTCCGGAGTATTTCGGCGTTGTAATCGTTGTTGCTGAACTGCCCTTATAGTCAGCATTAAATATAATGTCGGTATCAACATTTCCGTTAATGCCGTTGACTTTTCCGCTGTCGGAGTTCTGCCAGATGTCGCAAGTACGACACGGAGAGTCTGTTCTCCATTGTGCGAGCCAAATTGCATATTGCTTTTTAAGTTTCTCGTAATTGAGATAACTTGCAAACCAGCTTGCACTTGCATAAACGCCGGCTGAATAACCGTGAACTTTAACACACTCACAAAATGCTACAGCCATTGCGGTTAAGGTGTCTTTGCCGAGTTTGGTCTGAGAGCCAAGCTCAAGGTCATAAAACACGGGTAAATCAAGTTTTCGGCCGTTCAAGCAATAAAGGCAAGCACTTGCTTCCTTTTTCGCCTCGGCAACGCTGTACGCATACGAAAACCAATATACACCGACTTTCAGTCCTGCGGCTTTTGCGTTCTTGTAATGTTCTTCAAACTGTGCGTCTTTCTGATATGTTTCTCTACCAAAGCCGGCACGAATAATAACCGTGTCTATACCGTCAGCCTTGACTTTGTTGTAATCAACATTCGTCTGACAGAAACTTACATCAACAGCAGTAACTTTCATTTTTAATCACTCGCTTTCTGTTCTGCAAATATTTTTATACCTTCAATAAATGCTCTTGATTCAAGTACAGCAATATAATCTGCCATTGCTTTAATCTGCATATTATATGCGTTGCGTGGACAAGTCGGAGCAAATTTCAGTTCTCCTTTATCCCAAGCATCAAGCATTTTCTTCAACCTTTTATAACGGATTACCAATTGCTGATATTCAGCTATAAATCTTTCCTTGTAATCCTCACTACTCATAAGTAACGCCGTATCGTTCAGAAGGTTCTTTCCCTTTTCAAAAAATGTGTTTTCAAAATCTTCTTTGGGCGACCACGACTCGTGACCGTCAGCGTGCTTAACATGATAACCTTCATCATCCGGATTTTCGTCCGTAGGTATCTGCCAGCCTCTGTATGTATTATAATCGCCTCTTGTCATCGGCTCGGCTTCAATTTTTTTAACTCCGATATAAGTTTTCATTACTGTTTCTCTCTTTCGTAAAGCTGTTTTGCAAGGACATATCCTTCAAGTTCCCACAATTTGTTTTCGATTCTTGCCATACAGATTTCTGTACCGATTTTTTCATCATAGTTTGCTGGGTCAACTGCTCCGCTTGATTCAGTTAAGACAAATCCGTTTGGCAGTTTGCAACTTACAACGGTTACTTTACTGTAAACTGTTTCGACCTTAATTTCTGATTTTTCAAGTAATTCGTCAATCTGTCGTTTTGTAATGGTATTTTGCATTGTTATTCCTCGCTTTCTTTAAGCTCCGGCAAGCCACCGACACTTGTCAGCATTGAGAGAATGCCAGCAAGAAGTGTTGAACTTGCAACCATTACCCAGTTTACATCGCTCATTACTACCGCAACTGAGAGTGTTGCCGCTGCAGTCTGTGCCATTGTCTTTGCGGCTCTGATGAGTGCCGCAACCGCCCATTTCTTAATTTTCTGCTTATTCATTATTTTCATCCTTTCTTATAATAGGGTTAGTCGGTAAGTCCATGACCTTCTCATGCATATCGTCCATTGTGCCGTTCTGCCCGAGGTGATGATATGACTGATAGCATTTGTCATATGCATCCTTTGCATAGACCTCAATCCAACCTCTTTCGATATATTTTTCGCCCGACCGGATAAGCTCCGCCCTAAGCAATGACTGTGTGCCTTTGCCAATAGCCTTAATTTTGCTCCACTGCGTTTTTACTATCGCAACAATTGCTGCAAGTATTATACCGAATAGAGCTTGTAGCCAATATTGTATAATCCAATCTATCACGCGTTTGCACCTTCCAATGTTTTTATTTTCTCTTCAAGAATTTTCAATCTTGCTTCCACCTGTCCTTTTAAAACCTTTTGGCGATTTTTAAAGTTGACCTTGCACGAGAGGCTTGCCGTTTTGTTTGCATTGAGCTTAATGCGGACAAACGATGCCGTACCGCTGACATTACCTACAATGGTTGATTTTACTGTTTTGTTTAGCGCAAATTCAGTTAATCCGGCAATTGTAGCCTTCTTGGCATTGGCAAGCGTTAAAGTAACATCTGCTGTTGTCTTGCTTATATCAGAAACAACAAAGTCAAATACATTTCCGTCAAGAGTAATGCTTGAAATTGGAATATAGACATATGATGCAGAAGCGTATGCCGTTGAACAAGCTACATTCATTGTACCGTCAGCGACTGACACACTTAAATTAGTATTGGTTACACTTGTATAGGTTCCGTCGGCAATATCTGCACTGTTCGGTGAATCTTCAAGCACATCTGTCACCTTTGCTGTCTCACCGCCAAAGTCTGCATTGTTAAGGTTATAAAACTTAAAGATTTCATTGTAATCATCGGTAAGATTTGTGTCATATACCAATCGCTTAGGATTAACATATGATGACAGTGTGCCGAGATTAATTGTAGTTCCTGCCGTATTACTAAGAGCATAATACTCATTGTTTGCGTTCAGCACTTCTGCTTCTGTTGTTCCGTACTGATACATAATATCCGAAAGTACAAGCCGATTGACATCTGTCATCATAGTAGAATTGAGCTTGATTGCCGATGCATCTCTGTAGTGACCAATTTTAAGGTTATCAACAACAATGTTTCCGTACTTGTACTTGATGTTATTGTCATATCCCGAAATAATCGGAGAGAATACACCGTCAACGAAGCAGTTGTTAATGCTGATATTGCACGGCTCATCACTGTACGGTTCGTCTCTTGACGACAACCTCTGATTAAGCACAATACCATTGCCCTTGTAATTGCCGTACTTTGAGCTTTCGTCTTTTCCTGCACCGTAGAGTTTACAATTGTCAATGTAGTTAGTGCCGTTGTCCCAGTCGAGAGTCAGACAGCTTGCATATCTGTTCTTGATAATTGAATCCCTCAATGTCAACTTACCGTACTGCGCCTCAATTGCCGAGCTCCAGCTGTCAACATCAATATAGCAGTCTGAGATATTGACATGCCTTGTTGAAACCTTAATTCCTCTTTTGGCACATCCCTTTATTTCGCACCTTGAAATATTAATATAGCCGTCACCGCTGAAATCATCGGTCGGCCTTTCGATCAAGTAGATACCGTCACCGTCCGGCTTAACATCTCCGGAATTATATCCGTCAATATCATTAATTCGCACATTAACAATGTTACCGTGTTGGCTGTACTCGTTCCCTGCGCTTGTCACGCCAATGCCAAATGAATGAATGTATCCGTCTGGGCCGACAGTTCCGGCTTTAATGCCTGATATTTTGGCATTTCTGACGTTAAAGTGTGAGCAGTTCCGCAAAAAATTAATTCCTGCCGCTGTTACCGATGAAGCATTGCCTGCATTAGATATATTAACATTGTCTATGTTTGCGTTTGGGCAATTAATCAAAGTAATAATCTGTGACACTTTATTTTTGCCGTCAAAGTTACCGTCAATAACGGTCAGATTCTTACAACCGGTAAATTTGAAAAATGTACTTTGTACACTTGTGCCTGCTGAGTCTGTGTTGTCAGTAGCTTTATTGCAATAAATAAATTCAGCATTATCACATATAATTGTCAGATTTTCAACATTTTCGAGGGCTAACCCGTTGCATTTATATGTTCCCTTCGGGAAATATAAAGTTCTGTTGTCAAGCGGATAAAATACAAGCATACCAAGAGTAGTGTCAGCGCCTGTGTTATCTACTCCTAACGATCTGACGTTGAGCCAAGTCAAATTACTTGCATCAACATTCGGATATGTGTTCATGAATTGATTCAGCGTATCTTTCAGTCTTGATGCCATACTGTTTACAGCCACTATAATTTTCTCGAAAAGGCTTATGCCAGTTGAAGCACTCGGCAACATACCTTTCTGCCTGTTAATTCCGACAAGGTTGGTATTGAGTGTTACTGTATTGCCATTGCTATCTGCATAACTTCCGGTCAGGCTGAAATAGACTTTATCCCCCTCAAGCTCTGACGGTATGTCAAACACTGCGGTTTTGTCATCAGCTGTAAGGCTCACTGTACTTTTAACGATATTATCTTTTTCGCTCATAAAATTTGCCGTAACAAGAGCGCAGTTGTCCCAGTCGGATTCCATAAAGTAGCATTTGATTTTAGTGTATTTCTTTTCACCGAGAACCGGATTAAATCCGTCTCTGCGTTTCAGGGTATTTTTATATACTTCAAATTTCAGCGTATTCATAATGCCGCCCCCTATCGTTAATTACATTATATAGTTTTCTGCGAACTCAAAAAAGTTAAAACCCACAAAAAAGGACAGCGTTTCCGCTGCCCTTAATTTGTTTATTTACTTTTTTGCTTTTTGATTTTATCCTGATATTTTCTGAGAGCAGATTTAAATCTGCTTTCAGAACCGTAGACATTCAGTAACTGCCTGTACAATGTGTGCGTCGTATCTGCATCATTGCTCTTACTTGCAGAAATGTACTGCTCAAACATCGGATCAGTTCGGCTTGCACTCTGCATCAGCTTTTTCATTTGATTTTTGGTTTTACCTTTATGCTCCATAAGGTATTTTTCAACCTTTTCATAGTTCGCAGTATCGCCGTTCTTCAAAAAGTCAAATGCATCCGAATACTTGTACAATTCGGGTTTGCTGTCACTCTCTTCTTCATTGTCGTACTTATCAAGTCCTTCTGCATTTTTTTGTTCATCTTCAAGGTCACTGACAATCGAATTAATGGCTTTTACAACGGTTGTTTTGTCAAAGCCTAAGTCAGAATACTTTTCAACCGTATTTTCATATGCCGTCAAATCGCCGTTAAAGAACGCATTTCCTGCGGCAATGATTTCCGTGTCATCTTCAAGTTCTGTTTTCAGTTTGCTGTTAATATAGCTTTTATCAACCTGCTTGCCTGTGGAAGTCTTTCCTTTCAGCCATTCTGAATAAAGTTTTGCAAATTTCTTTTTGTCGCCGTCAATAAGAGCCTCATAGCAGTAATTAGCATACATCTGCATAGACACTTCACCGTAGTCATTAACGGTAGGTGTACCGCCGTATTTTGTGAAGTTTTCAATGTGATTGCATGCCCCCTGAAACAAATTCATCAAATTCTTCGTTGGAAGTCCTGTCAGCATTCCGAGTGTTCCCACAAGTGAAGAAATATTTTTTCTCAGCTTTTCGGGTGTATCGGAACGGGCAATGTTTATGATTCCCGTTATAAAGTCATTAATCGTGTCAACACCCGGAAGAGATAATCCGTAAAATTCTTCGTTTTTATCAATGAGTGCTAATACGGTATTGTACACCGTGTCACCGAAAAGGAACATGCCCGTTAATTCAGAACCGAAATCCTTCAACAGCCTTGAACCAACAGACCACGGAGTAATATTGCCGTCCTCGTCACGGTATCTGTCCCACTTGCCAAACAATGCGGCTATCAACGGCATCAAAATTCCGCAGGTCATAGCTGTACTGACAATAATTGCGGAGTAGGTCCTTGCAAGCTGTTTCTTTGCAATCTTAACTTCCGTTCTCGCCTGCTCCTTTTCAGATTTACTTACAGCCTGTTTGTAATCTTTAAGCCTTGCGTTGTATTCACCGCTTGCGTCCATTGCGGCATTTACCATACAAAAAACCTGACTTTTGCAGATTGTAAATATTCTGTTCACGGGATTTTTACTTCTCAAAATCTGTCCTTGTTGCATTACCGAACTGTTAGGCATCATATTGTTAATAATGTCCTCCAGCGTTTTTGCAACATTCGGCATAAATTCCTTACTGTCGGGAGATATTCCCATATTGCCCTTTACATGCTCATAGGCAATCCAGTAGTTCATTTCTACCATAAGCACATCATTTTTTTCAATCCAGTTTAAACGGTCAAGAGTATGTCCTACCCAACCCGAACTGTCAATCAAGCCTTTGTATCTGCTGATTTCTGCCATTTCACGGCTGTTGTTGCCCCGTTTTCTGTATTCAAGTATAGGAGTATATTTAGCAATTTCATCATACGGAATACTTTGCTTGTAGCTGTCGGGTAACGCTCTGTTTAAAAACGGAGTATGCTTTCCCGGACGAATGTGTTTAAGTCCTGCAAGGGTTGCTTTCCAGCCTACCCTTGCCGCTGCCAATGGATAAGAAGATAACTGTTTGATAGCCGAAGAGATATTTGCTGTCAGTACCGCTCTTATATATTTTCCTGTCAGCATATCAATTCTGCCCGGATCAGCCTGTTTTGTCGAGCCCTGCAAATCGCCCATCAGTTTACTTATGTACTCTTCGCTTTCGTTGCCCCATTGCTGTTTCATTATTTCCTTCATGCTTGGGAAATATTCCGTTGTTGGTGTGCTTTTCTTCTTTTTCTTTTGCTTTTCTTCCCTTTCAATGAAATCAAGAACCTCGTCAATGCTGAGCGTTGAGTGCGCCTCTTTTTCAACGCTGTACTTGACATCACCTTGATTCTGTGATTTAATATTGTCAGAGAATCCATACTTGGAACTAGGCAGAGGCAATTGGAGCCCATTACCCGTTAGCCAAGTATGGGTTCTCTTTTCATTTGGTTCAACATACAATATATTACTTTTATCAATCATATGTTGCAAATTACTGTCTTTGCCGTAGGCACTTGCTATTTTTATAATATCAAGGCTTTTTCCACCCTCTCCTATAGGATTTAACTCTAAAGCTACCAACATGGGATTATTTTTTGCATCGTAAACATCACCAAATAATACTAATCTACCTTTAACTGTATATGACTCCATAACAATAATAGGCGATTCCAAAACATTAGGCACTTGTTTAAGAATATCATCTGTCATTTCAGGGTGTTTGTTTTTGATTTTAAGTATTTTGGAAGTATCCCACCAAATATTTTTATCGTCAACACCCAATCTTTGAAGAACCTCTGATGTTGTTCCTACTCTGAACGAAAATCGTCCGCCCTTTTTATCCCATTCATCGTACTTATCGGTAAAGTGTTCGTCAATGCTCAGCTTGGATTTTTCTTCTTCATCCGCATGGGTGTTATTTTTTTGTCTGATATTTTCGGCAGAATTAAGGTTTTCTTCCTGAACAGCTTTAACAAGGCTGTCATTTTTGTGGTCGTAGCGTGGCATATTGAACACACGGTTAAATGTTTCAATCGGCATCGTAAGACCGCACCAGCTTGACACGCTTTTAATCTGAGAGGTAAGCTTTGCCGTTGCACCTTTAAGTTTCAGCCTGTTGTACTTGAAATTTTCTCTTTCATGAAGGAATGCTCGGCTGTTGATACTTCTGTTAATCAGCACATCGGCAAATGTTCCGTAAACCGTATCTTCGTCAATCGTGATAGGACAATAGTTTTTTACCTTTGCAATTTCATATCCGTATTTTTCGTTTGACACCTTGTTGACGGCATTCTGCATATCTTCATTGTACATCTCACGGCAAATTTCATAAACAGTTTTTGCAATCTCATTGTTCATGACATAATCCCTGATTCGTGAAATATCCGACTCTGTGGGAAGAATATAACAACCGCTGTCCTTTGAATACATAAGCTGTTGGTTTTTCCGTTTTATGTACTTGATATTCGGCACTTGATAACCGCTGTACATCATATGTGCCCTGCCGTATTCATCCTCATATTCAAGGAGCATTTCAACAAGCATATCGGCAGTAAGTCCAACTTTAACCTGTTCGCCTGTTTTCTTGTCAACAAGTTCCTCTTTGGTGTTAGGGTCTATGCCGTCAAATTCCATTGCCTGCTCTCTGACATAATCCTTTTTGGCTTTATATGAGAAACGGGACATTTGTTCTTCATACTTATTCGTCCAGTCAATGCTTAATTGTTCTGCGTCCGACTGTCCCTGATTCAGCATTTCCATCAGCTGAACAATCACGCTGTCATTGTGATAACCCGAAATCATTCGTGCAAAGCGTATCGGATCAGACATATATTTGCGGTATGCCAAAAGCGTCCTCTTGGCAGTGCTTGCCTGTGTATTAGAACCTTTCTTGTGTGTGCCTGTAACTTTTTTGAGTTCCTCAGCACCTTTTCGTGATACAAGATAAGCGTCATACTCCTTGCCGTTAATGACAATCTTATTTGCAGCGTCAAGCAGTTTCTTTACTTCGCTGAAAGCTGTGCTTATTCTTTTCAGCTCACTAAGCGAAAAGTCCTTTAACGAGGTTTTTCCGTTTTTCTCGGCTTTCTCAAAAATATTTCTTACATCTTCAAGAAGCCCTGTAAAATGCTGTTTGATATTGCCTTTGTTATCAAACACATTATATCCCAGCAAAGCGTTTCTCATTGCCGGCGGTAAAGTAATTTTTCCGTCAGTATTTGCAATTTCGCTGCTTAAAGCCGAAATAAGTTTCTCGGTTTCTGCTGACAATGTTACTTTGTTTACTCTTTCACCTTCTTGATTGTCGGTTTTGTTATATCCAGTCTTTTCCGTAATGTCGTTTACACCTTTGGAAAATCCCGAATAATTGCCTGTCAATTCGGAGAGAAGTCTGTACAAAGGTTTCACAACCGAAATAGGAACATTATTGCTCGGCTTAGGCTTTAAGTGTCTGTTAATAAGCCTTTCAAGCGTTGTACTGATTTTCTGACGATACTTCGTTTTATCACGCTCAGCACGGTATTCTTCTGCAACCGTCTTTTTTGTTGCACGAAGAGTAATTCTGTATTCCTTTGCATCGCTTTTGATTTTATTCCTCAGCTTAATATCATTTTTGATATACTGCTCGGTTTTCTTATTGTTCTTTCTTACCAAAGATTTAATCTGCTTTTCGGCATTTTTCTTCTGCTCTGAAATCTGTTCTGCATATCTTGCATTCTTTTCTTTTAAGAGCAGTTCGTGTTCCTCGTTAGCCTGATTATATATTTCGGTAATACTGTGCAATAATTCTTTATTGGCATTATTGTCAAGAACAACTTCTTTTGCCTGTTGTTTCAAATATTCCGTAGCAACACCAAAAGCCATTTCAATTGTCGTTTCGTCAATTGACTGTACACTCTTTCCGTCAATTGAAACAAAATGTTCTGCAAGGTCATAGTTAATAAACCTTTCAAGTGTTTTGTATCCCTCTTCACTTCTCCAGTTAAAGGTTTCATCAATTCCTGCAATATCTCCGATAATCTCTGAAATTGAATTTCCGACATCTTCAATACTGCCCTCGTTTACACTTTCGATGAGAGCATATCCCTTTGCTGTTCTGATGTTGATTTTACCCATAAGTGCTTTACGGAAGTTTGTAATACTGCCGTAGGCGCTTTTAATAAAATCAATGTCACCTTTCGGAATAACAAGGGTAACCTCTTTCAGACTGTCGCTTAAATCCTTTGCCCACTCGGAATGCTTTTTGTCAATCAAGGAAGATTTTTTCAGATATTCTTTGCATTCTTCCGCAAGGCTCTCAATTGCATCGTTAAAACTCTGCGTATCATTTTTGACGGAATTTTCAAAGTCATTTACAACTGACTTAAACGCTTCAATTCTTGATTTGTTCTTACCGTTAAGATTTACTCCGTATTCCTGCAAAACATTACACACAAGACGGTGCATTCCTGATTGACCGATTCGTATATCCTTGCCCACGCGCATTCCGTGTTCGGCGGTTTTGCCGGCATAATGATATAAAATGCTGATCCGCCTGTCGGGGTTCTTTTCGTCCTTTACAGCGTCAAAAACACTTTTGCCGTCGTCATTCACAAGCCAATCATCGTATTCATCGTCAATTGAAAAATTCAGCGTATCGTGTATTGCACCGGCTTTTTCATCTTCATCTGTAAAATCATAATCTTCATCAAGACTGTAACGAATATCAGGGTTATTGCCGTCAAATGTTCCGATATTGTCTGTTGCAGATTTAACCTGAGTATTTTCAAATGCTATGAATGTTTTTGTGCTTCTTCCAAAACTGCCGACATCATTATTAACGATAACACCGTCATAATTGCTGTTTTTGAAATAATCATCTATCAAGGCTTTAGCGTTATGGCTTGCTTCATTAACCTTATTTTCCCATTCTTCCATAATTTCATCAAGTGCATCTCTTGATATGGATTTTTGGTACTCTTCTTCAGATATTTCACCGTTCTTTTTCGCATTCCACAGCTTTTGATATTCCTCGTTTTCTCTTTTCATCTCCTCGTTGAATTTAGCCTTGTATTCCTTATTAACGCTGTCTATCGCACTTTTAGCTTTCGTATATCCCTGTACATTCTTATCGTAAAATTTAACAAGTTCGCTTCTGTTGTTGACAATGAGGGGATTTTTAATAGAGGCATACAACGGCATTTGAATATTTCCGCCAACTCCGATATCGTTGTTTGTCGGTTTCATAAATATACCCGTAGGCATTTCACTGTCAAATTCTCCCGAGCCTTTTTGTTTTGTATCAAAGGTTGTAAACTCTTTTTCTGTTTGGTGGTACAAAACAAGCGGTTCACCGTTGTTGTCTACCACTTTACTCGCTTTTGCAGGGCTATTCTGCCAATCACCGAACCATCTGATAAATTGTTTGCTTTGAGTAATATTATTGATTTTTTTATTGACAATATCATCAATAGGACGTATAATAATATTGGAACCCGAATTTTTAAGTCGGCTGGGTAATTGGTACCCTGACTTCTTAAAAATATTCTGGGTTCTTTTTTTGTCTAAATAAAAGAATCCTGTTTTGCCCATTGTTTCCAAAGCAATGGCTTCTTTTATATAATCGTTGATATTATCCTTATCAAAATATGTTGCAACAAGATTAACATCTATGTGTGTGTTATTGTACATTCCCTCATAATCAACAGTTATCGGTGCAATTACCTGTTTTCCGCCAACTGATAAATCAACTAAAACAACTACTTTATGGGTGCTGTCTTTGCTCTTATTTTTCTTTACCGCAAAATCAGGGTGAGCTATTACCATAAGCGGATCAGAAATTTTATTGTAAATATCTTTTACAGTATCAAACCCTAAATTGTGATAATTGGTATTTTTATGATATCTCCCCTCACTTTTTGCTCTTGTATCTGATACTGCGACAGAATAAATATGATTTTTAGTCATAGCAAGAGGTAATGGTGCTAATCCGATTTTTTGAAGGATTTTAGGTGTAATACCCATAATTACAACATTATCACTGTTGTAGGTGTTTTTTTCAATTTCATCAACTTTCTTTTCAAATTCCGCTTGTACTATGTTGTCGGTACTTCCTATTGAATATTTTTCAACATCCAACCTCTCACCGTTCTGAACCTCTGCTTGCTCGGTGATATTTTCTCTTGCGGTGTCTGCCGCCTCAGAAAATCTTTGAGCGAGGTTTTCAAGTGCTTCAAGGTCTTTTGCAAATGCTTTAGCTCCGTAGTTTGTGCTTTTGTCGATGAGCCAATTCTTTACTTTTTCAATCAAAGATTTAATTGCCGCTGCAATTTTTGATTTATTCTGCTTGGTGCTGAGGGCAATATTGAGAGCCTTTTCATCTGAGGCAATGCTCATAAGTGTGTCGCATACAATTTCTTCCAGTGCGGCATCTCTTGTGTTTTCGTGTTCATCGGCCTGCAAACGGTTGCCGTATCTCTCAATTGTACGGTCAATCATCTTGTTAAGGTCAACACCCTTGCGTACAAGATAGTCTGACACAAAGTCACTCAATGTTCTCCATTCGGTCGGGTTGGTTTTCTTAATCATATGTCCGGCTTCGTGTAAAGCTGTGGCAAGGATTTTCTGACTTGAAATTTCTGAGCTTAAAATAATATTACCGTCTTTTGCAACACCGTTCACTCCGTCAGCAAGGCGGTCTGAAATAATAATGTTTCTGCCCGTCTTTGTCGCAAGGTTGCCGAGTGTATTAATAAGCTCCTGCGAAATGTGTGAAACATCTGTTCCGCTGTCTGCATACACGCTCACACCGCTTGTGTCGGCTCTGCCGTTGCGGTTGATTAACTCGGTCAGTCTGTTGGCATGGTGTTGAGTGTTAATGTCAACATCTCTTCTGCCGGTGCTCAATGCCTGACTTACAATCTGTTCACCGAGAATATTTTTAAGAATCGTATATTCAGAAGTTTCTCTGAGTGAATCAAGTTTAACGCCCTCTCGACCAAAGCTGTATGCGGCTGAATATGCTTTGTTATATTTGTAGAGCATTTCCTCATCGCTCATTTTCTGAGCCTGCGGACTTTCTCTCCACTCCTCAAAGTTGGAAATATAATTCCTCGCACCGTATGTATCAAATTCGTTTGCGCTGTGAACAATCGTATCAAGCTGACTGTCAGAAAATGTTATGCTGTCCGCATTAACCTGCTTGCCGTCATTTGTATTGAATATAAGTGTGTTTTCTTCATCACTGCGATTGATTTTAGCCGAGCACTCAAGGCTCTTTAGTGCAACCTTGACGACCTTGCCTGTTGAAGTATCTGTTGCGATAATGCCGTTTGGGTGCTTCTTGCCAAAAGCATATACACCGTACATTTTGCCGATATCCTCTGTATCGGCTTTTTTTGTTGCATTGATTACAGTGCTTGCCTGTGCCTGTTCTGCGTTCTGCTGTCCGTTCTGAGCCGTGTTCTGCTGTGTAGGGCTCTGTTCGTTCTGAGCATTAACAGTCTGATTACTCTGCTCTCGTGTGTTCTGCTTTTTAACCTGAGCAATTTTGTTTACAAGTTCGGGATTTTTGCCAACCTCTCTGTTGATAAGATACATAAGGTTGCCGACATCTCCGGCACTGATTTTTCCCTCGTTATCGGTTTCAACGAGTTTCTGCATTTTGTGTGCATAGTTGTATGCTCTATCGTTTTTGTCAGTTGCAAGACCTTTCCTAATGAGTAAATCAAGGTCAAAGTTTTCATCGGCCATAACAGCTTTACCGATTTGTGCGTTGCTCTCTTTGTTTTGTGCCATATCAATTTTTGCACCTGCAAGATTAATTCCCGCTGTAGCAAGGTTAAGCACACCACCGCTGATTGCACCTCCGGCAAAATCAAGTCCGACATTTTTCCAAAAGTCCCAGCTTGCGGCATTCTCCGCCTCAGCCTCATTCATTCCCTGTTCCATATAATTTTTCTTTGCAAGGTTGTATGAAGATAGGTCCTTGTTAATTGCGTCATCTGTCAATCTGTTTGCGAGGTCGGTAAAAGCCTCTTCCGAGCCTTCCGTAAATGCACCTTTAAGCACATTGCCGACAGCCGCACGAAATGTGCTTTTACCGCTTGCTTTAAACGCTGAGAGTTGTTCAAGAGAAACCTTTTCAAAAAGGGTTTCTGCAATGCCTGCCGCAATACCGGTCCTTACCGCGTTGTCAATTGTACCGCCGTTGTTGATAACTTCATTCGCCGAACCGACACCGGCACTTGTGCCCATAATGCCGAGTGACAAAGCCTGTCCGCCCGGAACGGCATTAAGCGGTAACAAAGAGGCAAAGTCAGCCATACTCATTCCTGTGTTGTAAAGGAATGAACCGAAATCATTGTTAATGTTTTCTGATACTTTCGCACGCATAGCGTCAGATATAGCGGTATTGGTTGCTTCGGGGTTAATGTAGCCGTCACCGCCGTTATATTTTTTATCAAGGTCGGTTGAAATATATTTTGCGGCATCGGGAACAGCACCACCGAGCCTTGCTCCTACGCTTGCAATTGAACCGAGTATAGGATGTTCATCAGCATACTCTGTACTTATTCTTGTAGTTTCCGCTGCTTTTTCTTCATCTCTTTCTCTTTCATACCATTTATATAATGATTCGGTGTCATAACCTTCCTTTTTCAGATTCTTAAAATTCTTTTCAATCTGTGTACGCTCTTTGTCGGACAACTTGTTAATGTAGTTATAATCATCAAGAGTCACCTGATTTTTTATGCTGTCAGTATCGTGTCCTGTACTTGCAAGCATATGCTTGGTATCATCATAGTGTTGTAAAGCATAGTACTTCTGCATTACAGTTTTGAGTATAACATTCTTATCAACTATATCGTCATACTCTTTTTTCTTCTGTTCAGAGAGTTTAGCTCTATTGATGTATGTATCAATTTTATCCTGTTCATCTTCAATATTCCTGCGTCTTGCTTCTTTGTTTTCGTCTGTACCTGTTGTTCCTCTGTCATACAGATTTTCGTATTCTTTGCTCAGTTCCCGGTTGTATTTTTCAAGTTCTTCGCTTGTGGCATTGTCATACATATGCTTATTAAGCCAGTTAAGCTCACTTGTTGTTGCGTGCAATCTCGCATTAAGCCTCTGCTCAAGCGTTGAGTTTTTATATTTGTTTTCAAAACTTTCCGTAAGTTTGTTTGCTTTGTTGCCAATATCGGCAAGAACAGCTTTCTGCGAATCACTTAAATCATACTCGCCGTTTCTCTGCTTTTCTGCAATCTGTTTGTCAAGCTCATCAATTTTTGAATTGTACTCTGAATAAACTTTATACCTATCCTTTTTTCTTGTATCAATACCTGTAGAGGTTACAAGTCCGTTATCAAGTGCATACTTGTTGCGTTCATCAACTAATGCTTTTCTTTCTTCGGTCATACCTTTTAAAGATTGACTGCGCGCATATTCCTTAGCGTTATGTCGGTTTATTTCCGTCTGCTTATTAACCCTGTCGGCAAGTTCATCATATTCTTTCTGCATTTTCTCGGCTGTTTTGTTGTCACCGGTTGCAACCGCAGCATTATACATGTATGTAAGTCCTTTAACTCTATCATTCAAAGACTTGTTCGGGTTTTTAATTGCGTCCTTCAAATCCTCTGCGGAGCTGTTCGCATTATTCAAATTTCCACTAAAAAAGGATTTAATATCCGAGCCTGCACTTGAAGAAGTATTGTTACTGCTTTTTACAGAAATATCATTTGTCGCTGTTTTATTATTTGATGATGTCGAACTTGTGTCGTTTGGTAAATCGTGTTGATGCTGAAATACTTCCTGCTGAATCCATTCGTTATATGAAGCCACCTGCGTTTTTCCGTTTTCATCGGTTATATACCTCGGTGCTGATGTATGCTGAATATAATTATCCGAACGGTCAATACCGTTGTGATAAAAGTTTCCGCTGATTTTGCCTGCTTTAAAATCTCTTAAATCGTCGCCTGCGGTTCTTTTTCTTTGCTGTGCCATATATACAGTCCTCACTTTTTCTTCTTATTTATCGGTAGTTCGTTCCACTCTTTTTCCGATAAATATTTTGTTTTTCCGTTTTCGTCCGTAGTAACTCTTGAAGTTGACGTTTGAAAATAATCAGTGTTTTTACCGATACTCATTGAGTTCGGACCGCCGTAGTGGTCATCATTAAGCGTTCCACCGTTTTTGCTCATCCTGTCAAGCGTGCTTGTCAGGTCAGCCGTGCTGACATTGAGCTTATCGGCAATATAGTCCATTTCGTCAAGCGTGATGTAGCCGTTATAATAGCCCTGTGCAAGCTGACCGACCTTGTATTCATACTTAGCATTTTTAAGGTCATATGCATCTACGAACTTATCATATGCCGCTCTGTATCTGCGGTTATCCTCTTTCTCCTGTGCAGCTTTCTGTTCTTTTGCCAACTCTGTCTGAGCCTTAACATAAGCGTCATAAGCAGATTTATTTTTATCGTATTCAATCTTCTGAGCGTTTTCTCTTTCAGCCTGTGCATTTTGTGCAAGCTGATTTGCGCTTACCGTGTCATACAAATAGCGTTGACTGTCTGCTGCTCTTGCTGATGAGAGATTATTTACTGCTCCATTAAGTTTTGTGGAGTAAACATCATTGTTAGCGCTGTCAAGGTTGACATCTGCCTGTCTGTCGGTTGAGTACCTGCTTGCAAGAAGATTAAGATAGTTCTTGTAGTCTCCTACCGTGTCACGATTACGGCTGTAATCCGTACCCTCAAGCGTGTTATAGAGGTTAAGCACATTTGCGTTTTTCTCCTGCTTTGCCTGATAGTCCTGTTGTGCAAGTCCTCTAAATGTGCTTTCCGCATCGCTTATATTCCCCATACGGTCATTGTAGACCTCGTCTGCGACAGTATCGGCATAGGTAGGATTGTAACCGCCTGAAAGCTGATTAGCTGTGTTACGGCTCGTATCTCGTGCCATAGCGGCATTCTGTGCAAATTCCTTGCGGTACTGCTGATATGCCTTGTCTTGCGTCGGATCATATTCAAATCCTCTGCCTGTCAGATAGTTACTTATGGCGTCATCTAACTTACCGCTGTAAGTGCTTTTATAGTTGTCAGCCTGTCCTGTCGCTGTCGATTCTGCACCCGCAAGAGCGGCGGCACTCTGCTTAGTGTCACCGCTCACCGTCTGACTTGGTACTTCATTCATCAGGTCATTATAAATTTTTTCTTCACTGTTCACACTCAATTTTCTCACCTCACTTTATTTTTACCTGACTGTTCAGATAATTGTAATAAGCGTCCGACTGTCTGCGCTGGCTGTCAATACTTGACCTTGTGTCGGCACTCAATGTGTTGTGTTCATACTGTGCCTCGGCAAGACTTCTGATGTCTGAAAGATTACTCTGTGCCGCTGACATTTGTGTCTGCCAGTGAGCGAGTTCGTTCTGAAAGTTGCTCATATCAAGGCCTTTGCTTGTGCCGTACTTGTTTTCGTAATAGGTCATAAAGTCGTAATCATCCGTTACGCTGTCCCTGTAACGCTGATATTGCGTGTTATCAAGGTTCTGCAATACGCCGATTCTGTTTAGTGTATCTTCCTGCTGTTGCTGATAACTCTTGTAGGCTTCATTTTTTAGTGTTGGAACCTTATTTGCAAGCTCGTCCATATACTCGCCGAATGCCTTTTGTCCTGCAGCCTGTGAATATGTATTGCTGTAACCGCCTGTGTTAGCGGCATAACTTCCCTGCACGTTTTCCTGTGCAACCTTGCCCTCACGGGTATATTTCTCTTTTGCCTGCTGATATTCAGAAGAATTTTCGGGAGTCCAGTCAAATTTATTTTTTTGGTACTGATTGGCAAGCTCGTCAATTGTACCCTTGTACTTGCTCGTATATCCCTTATTGATTTTGTCGGTGTATGAGTTTGCGTAGTTGTCAGCCTGCTGACGAGCCTGTCTTGTGTCGTAGCTGTCAGCATATGTCGGAGCTGATGAGACAACATGGTTGTAGTTATTAACCGCATTGTCAACATCGCCCGTTCCATAAACCTTGTATGTATAAGCCATTATTTTTCACTTCCTTTTTGTCCGATTGCAGAAAGAAAATCATCTGTTATGTTGTCACTGTCAATGTTGCTTAAAACAAAAGCCAGCTGTTCGTACATATCGTTTAGATAGTTCCGCATCTCCCCTATGTCATTCGTTGAGGGCGGTGGATCTAATTTAAAAGTTGCCACGCTTATCACTTCCTCTGCTGTGCTCAATGTCAATTCCGTATATTTCGACCTGTCCTGTTCCTACAAGTTTAAGTCTCAAATATTCCGCTCTGCGTAAAGCCACGGCGAATACTCTCGGCTTTTTCTCACTGTAAAGCATTTCCGATACTTTTCGCCATTCGCCGTTGTCCTTGTATTGTACAAACAAGCTGACCTTTGCTCCCTTTTCAGCTTTAATGCCGATTCGGATTTTTCCGATATTTTTCACATTAAATTCGCCGTCGTAAAGGTCGCCTGTTTCAGCAGACCACTCAAAGCACTCTTCCTGTTGATACTCATATTTCGTATTGTCAACAAGAAGATTGTCCGCTTTATCAGGACACATAATGTTTTCTTTGGTATCGTCAAGCCAATACAGAACACCGTTGTATGTGGTGCAGTCAATCATCTTTGCGTCGTCTTCCTTGTGCCACAAGCCTTTGTCGGTATCGTACACAAGAAGTTCCTGCTCTCCGTCATCTCTTTCGGCAGATATGTAGTATTTATTTCCGTGTCTGCCGCCGACTGCGTTCTTATAAGTATGTCCCCACAAAGATTCTTCGCTTATGAGTGCCGGCAAGCTACCGCTCTGATAAGCATATACACCGTTATGGCCAAGATAAAATAAGGTTGAGTTAATGTTGACAAGGCTCTTTTCGCTTCCGATTGCGACACCCGGCACATTGTATTCTGCAAGGGTAAAATTGCTCGGCTTTGTTCCGTAGATTTTTAATGCGTAGTTTTCTTTGAAGAAAATAACGCTGTCGCCTCGTGTTGCAATCCCTGTAAACTTTCCTTCTTTACCGCAGGTCATAGCCCAGCTGTCTGTACTGATTCCGTCACTGTATGCCTGCCAGTTGCGCTCATCGCCTTGTTTACAACAATAAATTTCGTTTTTGTCTGAGGAGCAACACCACAAGCGGTTTTGCATTTCAACAATTTTTCCCTCATCAAAATTGGGAGAGATTCTTTCAACTGTGACTGTACCTGTGTACGGCACGCTTGATTCCAATTCGCACTTGATTACAAGCTCATTTTTGGAAACGTAATAAACCTTGAAAGTTTTTTCGTTAAGGTTTTCCATATAAGTCTTATCAACGTAGCTTTCGGCATCTGTGCTGACAAGAGAGTCAGTTAATCCGCTGATTTTAACAAAATCTCCAACTTCAATATGCAATCCAATGTTTTTGGCTCTTATTGTCGTATAATTAAACTTTTGAGATAACTTTTTGAAATTCAAAAGCCTATTCTTTTTAAATGTACTGTCCTTCTTTTCAATTCCGATAACAGAGTAAAAGTTGTTATAACTCTCAATTACCGTGCCTATCCTAATATCATTTAAGCTGAATATATCAACCATGTCTTTATTACTTGTCAACTGATATTTGGCGTCGGTTAAATCGTTGTTGGTATATAAAGTTACGCTCGGTCGATAATTCTTGTTCGCACTTGCGTCATAATGTGACCGTGTAATTGAACATAACAAATATGCGTAATCATATGTCAAGGCATCAAGTTGCAAATTACTCTTTGTTTCTACTCGTGTGCTCAAATCTTTGTTTTGGCAGTCAATCTTAGTCACCTTTTTGTTGCTAATATTGACCGAGAATTTCTCGGGGAATACTACAACCTTATTGCCGTATAAAACGATATGGTGCTGTTTGGCCGCATCAATCTCATCAATCTTTGTGACCTCTGCCCCGATATGCAGATTTTTGTCTGAGTCAATATAAATCAAACCTGAGTTAGCCGACAACAGATTTGAAATGATTTTGATTTGGCTATCGGAAGTAATTCGGGAACGGTTTGCTCTCGGGGAAAGCTGCGGGTATTTATCAGAAGTCATATTTTTAAAATCTTTGAACTCTGTGTAAATACTGCTTGATGAGCTTGAAACTCTTGAAAAGCCTGTGTTTGGACTTCTGTTTAGTCCTCTGAACACGCTGATACTCGTTGTATCTCGCCTTGGTATATTTAATTCGGGTAGCATATTGTCACCTCTTAACCAATGTGAAAGTTATATCGTTTCTTTTGTGGGTGCGTTTTAAACCAGAACACACCAAAATCCTGCCTCAGCTGATTATATACGCTCATATCAACCGAATATCTCTCGGCCTCTTCGTAGTCCCTGTCAATCTGTGCCGCACAATAAACCTCATACATTCTGTCGTATGGAGCAGGGGCAAGCAGTTCAAAGTCACGGTCCGTGTCAATCAGATAGTTTCCGTATGTTCCAACTATGTAATTATCGCCTTCGCGATTACTTATTACATTGCTGATGATTTCCATTTCTACCTCATTAATATAACTTATAATGTCCTCATCGGACACATCATATCCGCTTTTAAGATTCCTCACTCTTTCAATTACCTTGTCAAGTGTCATATAATCACCTCTCTAATATCTGTGTACGCAAAAACGCAAAAAGGCGGAAGCTACCGCCCCCGCCCTTCTGCGAATTTTGTGTAAGGAGTACAATTTATTCCTTGTTATTGAATTAGATTCTGCCCTCGGCAATTGCCTGCTGAGCGATCTCGGCAGCCTTATCCTGCACGCCCTGCGCGAATTCAGCCTGCTTAATTGAGTTGTCAATAATCTCCGCAACCTTGCGTGGAATGTTCGTTTTAACACCTCTCGGAACAGTGTACTGCACACCGTTGATATTGACCTCAATATTCTTGTTTGACTTCATTGAACCTGTAGGAGCGATGTACTCAACAAGTTCTTCACTTTCCTTGTTTGCCTTTTCAATCAGCTTTGCAAGTTCCTTGTCCTGCTTGATTTTTTCCGCCTTGCGGTCGATCGGCATACTCTTCTTGATTTCCTGCAACTCGTCATACATTCCAAGAAGCTTATCAAGCTGAGATTTTTCGATTGTTACAGTTGTTGCAGTATCGGCAGTAGTTTCCGCTGCCGATACTTCTGTATTTTCTGCCGTCTCTGCGGCTTTCTTTGTTGTTGCCATAGGTTATATACCTCCCGATTATGCTACAGCCGGAGAAGCTGTCTGTGCTACTGTGTTGAGAGATGAGGCTGATTCGATACGAACCATTCTGGTCTGACCGATAATGCCGACGCCGTGAGTTGTTTTCCAACCCTGAGTTGCTCTCTGGTTAAGAGGATCAGCTGTACCGCCTGAGCCAAAGCCCTTTACAATTGTCTGAGTGCCTTCGCCCTCAATCTCAACAGTAACATATGCGTCTTTGCCAAACACAAGAGTTGAATAAACATCAATCTTGCTTGCACCTGCGCCCTTAAATACCTTTGCAAAGTTCGACTGCACAAACTTAACATTGCCGATTGTACCGATTTCACCCTTGAAGATTTTATCAGCGTGAGCATACTTAACTACGCTGATGAAATCCTTGTTGCTGATGATGTCGTACTTAACATTCGGGTGTACAACAGCGACATAGTTCTCTCCGATTGGCTCAGCGTTCTGGCACTCAAGGTAATTGAGCGCTCTGAAAATGGTGTCAATAGTGAGCTTACTGTTCGCCGTAACTGCCGCACGACTTGCAACCTCTGTAACCGCACCGTCAGTGCCTACAGCCGGTGCATAGATTACGCTTGTGCCGGCATTAAGAGCCTCACGGTCAATCTCTTCAATTGAGCGTCCTGCCTGTGAAGCAAGCTCCTCGCTGTCCTTGGTCATAACATCATCACGACTGCAAAAACTTGCCCAGTCTGTGATAGGTGTATATGCGCCGTACTGGTTCACGGCAATCTCGACATAGTAAAAACTCATCTTGTTACCGACAGGAGTAATACCTTCCTGCAACGGTGTTGTAACGGTCGGGTATGGTGAAATACCTCTCTTGTTGTAGATGTTGCCCGACTGCTTCGGAATTGTGTCATGCTCACCAAACTGACCGTGAACGCATTTCGCTGTCAGGTTTTTGAGGAATACTTTGTGATAGAATGTAGCCTTTTCGGGAGTCCAATCATTTCCCGAGGTTGATGTTGTGTTGCCGTAAGCATTGTAAACATAACCGTTTGACTTGTTTACACCGCCTGCGTCAACCGTGTTGCCGTGGATATTGATAATAAGCTTAATAATCTTGCTTTTCATATGTACCTTCCTTTTTTCGGCAAGGCATTAGAGGTGTGCCTCGCCTCGTCTCACTTTCTCGTAAAAGGCATCAAATTCAGCGTCAGACATATCTTCCACGCTTTTTCTCTGCGTGGTTGTACCGCTTTTCTTGACCGCATTTTCGGTTGGTCTCCTTGCGCCACTCTGAATTGACTGTGCCGCCGCACTGATTGCGGCAGAGCTTGAACGCTTTACAAGGTCTTTCTGCAATTCATCAAAATGCGCCATTTTATAAGCAGTCGTCAAATCGTAAATTTCATCATTACGACCTGTCTTTTCGTTCTGTTCATTCCTCTGTTGAGCAATAAAGTCAAGAGCGGTTCTGAATGACGGATTCTGAAATTCCTCTTCAAGGTTGAAGTTTGGAAATTCTTTCATCGTTTCCGCTGCAATTGACCTTAAATGCGTGTCAAGCTCTCTTGCGGATTTTTCTCTTCGGAGGGTTTCAAGTTCTTCTTCCTGTGCATTTGTTTTCTGCTGATTGAAAAAGTCGTTGCGTGCCTCTTCTGTTGTCACTCCGGCGGCAAGAGCCTTTTCCGCAAACAAATCCTTATCCTCTGTTACGGCTTTGAGGAGACCGTCAAGGTCATCGGGCTGTACATTGTACTTGTTTGCAATAAGGGCAAAAATCTGATTGCCGGTGCTTTCTCTTTTCTGCATATCTGAAATCTGCTTGTTTTTGGTTGACATTCTGTCCTTAAACAAAGACTGCGCTCTGTTCTGATACACATTTTTGAATTTACCTTTAATCAGCTTTTCAAACTCTTCTTCTAAGTTTTCTTCGTCGTCTGTGTCTGTGCTGTTGTTTTCGCCTTCTGCGTTATTATTCTGATTCTGATTGCCGTTGCCGAAAGCCTTATTGTAATCGTCGATAAGGTCGTCACCTATGCCGATTCTCTCAGCTCTCTCTCTCGTTTCGCGGCTTATGTTGTTGTTATCGGTGCTTGTGGCAACACCGCTCTCACCGTTTCCGTCTCCGCCGTCAGCTGCGCCTGCTGTGTCGCCGTCATGCAGATTTACGATAAGATCTATAAATTTGTCGTTCATAAGAACCTCCGTCTCGCGTCTATCCGCGGTGTCTCTCTCGTCTTTCCGAGGTGTCAGGTCTTAATGCAGTCCCACTACTGCGACCTTATATTTTAATTATATCAACCTTAATTTTTCAAAAAAAGTTAAAACTCTTGTTGATTTTAAACTTTATTTCGGTTTGCCGTCATCATAGTTTAAATCTATTTCATCGGGGAAATTTTTGGCATAAAGTTCAAATCCCGTCCATAGTGCTTTTATGCCATTGCGTACTTCGGCATCTGAGCTGACAATATAAAACTCTGATTCCGTGTGACCGTTTTCATAGGTTTCATTGACTATCGTCACATTGTTTTCGTCCTGCATTTCACGCACGTACTGCAAAAATGTAGAACATAAAGCACTCACGGCAACACACACATCATGTGAGCCGTGTCCTTTGCTTTCAAAATATATCAGATTTCCGCTGTCAATCAATGTTATTTCAATCACATTGCCGCCCTGCTTTCTGTCTGTGGCGGTGTCTGCTGTGCGTTCTGTGCGTTTTCGCTCGGCATAGCATTCTGCACATCTGCCGCTGTTCTGCTTGCGTTCATTGCTTCCAGCATCTGCACTTTATTTGAAAGCTCCTGCACCGCCTGCGACAAGGTCTGATTCTGCTTGATTTTTTCAATCAGTTTTTCTTTGCCCTCAAAGGTCATGCCGTCAAGCATTACAAGCGTAGCGTCTGCCGCCTGCGGATTGAACGCACCCATTTGAAACAGATTCATCATCATTTCGTTCTGTGCGGCAGTCGCAAACGGACTTGCCTTTTGCGCCTTCACGTCAATATCAAATATTGGCAGTCGTTCAAGTATGTTGCCGTCCTCATCTGTATAGTTTACCGTCTGACCGTCTGTGTCCGTATATGTCAACGGCTGTTTCCGAAGGTCTGTATTGTCAAACTCCTCATAGGTTGTCTGATTGTTTTCGCCTGTAATTCTAAAAATTCTCGGCAGATTATAAAACTGCCTCATCAGTTCAATTTCAAGTTGTGCAAGCTCCGTCATTGCTTCCTGTGCCAGCTTGTTTGAGTCACGGCTTACCTTTCCGCCTGCTTCCTGCAATGCCGCAATTGCCGAACCGCTTGTAACACCTGCCGCACTCGCTCCATTACTTGCGTCATTCGTAGCAGAAGTTTCTTTGATTTCATTCGACAATCTGTCGTACAAGCTCCATGCACCTGAGGCAAGCTCCTTTGATTCGACGGGAGCAATGTTACCCTGCAACTGTCCGTTGACCTCAATTACAGTCTTGTCAAGGTCGGTCATATCGTCATTGTTCACTCCGACAGCTGTATTTGAGTAAATTCTCGGCTGTGAATTGACTTTGATATTCACAAGCATATCGTGTTTAAGTTCGTCAAGCTGATTCTGTGGTGCTCTGACTACATCCATAAAGCCGAAACCCACGGGAGTATCTCGCAGCCTGAACATCGGTTCAAGTACAAACGGATATTTTCCGTGGTTGTAAATCGGCTTACCCTCATTTTCAGATGAGTAGAGAATGTGTTCACCAACAAACTTACAGAGGTGCAGTTCGCCGTTCTTCTTGTAATACCAGTCAAGCAAGATTACTTTATCATTCGACTTATTACTGTTGTCGTAGGTTTCGTGTTCCACAAGTCCGAGAGAGGCAGTCGAAACGCTTTCAAGTTCAGGATATACCTTTCTGATTCCTTCTTCATCGTAATATCTTGCAAAAAATACATTTGCACTGTCCTGTATGTTTTCAATGTGCGGCTCCCAAAAGAGATTGAGAATATCTACACGGCTGATAGCAATGTCACCCAGTCCGTTTTCTGCGGTCTTGTCCCACAATACTGCGTAACAACCGCAACCGCCTACGAACTTATCAAGCTGTTCATCAGAGTAGGTCCTTATAAATCCGTTTCGTTTATGTATGCACGGAATAACGCTGTTGAGTGTTTTTGCCGCCTGTTCATCGTCCTTTGCTCTCGGCAGACAAATGATTTCGGGATAATTATCCATAGCGTCAGCGTGCTTGTTCATGATTACATTAAGGGCCTGTGCACCTTTGCGGTGCGGTACAAGCACCTTTCGAGGCCTGCCGTTATCGTCAGTTTTAATCTGCGGTGCAGTCGCCTCTGTGTAAAGCAGATTATATTCTCTGAAAGCCTGCTTAAATCTTTCATCATACGTCTTTTTGCTGTTCTGATATTTGCGGAAGGTCTGCATAGCCTCATGGATTTCGTCAAGTTCAATTGGCTTGCCGCTGCTCTCGTTCTCTTTTTCTGCCTGTTCGGCTGATTTCGGTTCTTCATCAGTCTTATTGCCTGTACCGTAAACATTGCTCAACTTTGATTTTTCCGAGGTCAGAGCTGGATATGTGCTTTTAACCGGCATAATCATACCGTTTTCATCTCGTTTAACTTTGCTCATTTTGGTAATCTCCTATCTGTAGTATCGTGTTTGACTTATATTCAATGGGTCAAATGCCCTTGCATTACGGAGCACAACTTCTTTCGGTGTAATAATTGAAGTCATCATTCCGTAACGGCTCTCATCGTAAATATGATCTTCGCCCTCGGTGTCAATATCTTCGGTGTCTATCTGCGAGTACACAAGGTTCGGAATTGTTCTGATGAAGTTAGTGCAGGTGTTAAAACACTGAAACATCGGATAGCCTTCTTCATCAAACGCGAGCCGTGAATGAAACTGCATTTTTCCGGCAATTCTCGCATTGTCGCCCTTGTTCCAAAACACTCCCAACTGTGCATGCGTTGCGGCTTGACTTTTTCCGCTGCCCTGTTCTGCGAATATAGCCGGATCAGCAACACCGTATATCTGTCTGCCCTTAATCTGAGGGTCATTATTTTCAATTGCAAGAATTTCCTGTGCAACTTTTTCGATTGGCCAGCGTACACCTGTATTCGGCTGATTCTTCTTGCAACCGTACAATTCACGGATTCGGTAAAATCTGCCGTCTTGGTCAACGGCAGTCCAACCGACTGAAAACGGTCTTGTGTAGCCCCAGTCGTATGAACGGATAATTCTCCAACTTTGCGGAATTTTGAACGGTTCAATAACATGCGTCCACCGTCTGTCCTTGTAATGCTCTCGGTTGTCTATCCACTCAGTAAAAACCTGTCCTTCAAAACTATCCCACGAGCCGTAGAGCAAGGCATTACGCTCCGCCTCGGGCAACTGTGCAAGTCGCTTGACATAATCGGGGTCGTTGTTCATCAGAGCGTTGTTATCAAACACGCTTGCCGTAATAAAGACTTTACTGCTCCAATAATTTTTGGTACTGCCGTCAGGCATAATTACTTTGTCGCTGAGCCATATAGTTTCGCCCGGTGTGCCGGCAGTCACAAAATACTGCTTAACCCAGCCGTGGCCAACACCGCCGGGGTTAGCGGTTGACCGCATATACACCTTCGTCGCCTTGCAGTTACCACGATTTCGGGATTTAAGGTAGCTGTATTCATCAAATGTAAACTGCGTTAATTCGTCAAATCCGATAAAATCGTACTGCTGTCCCTGGTATTTATATTTTTCATTCGTGCGAAATAAAGAACCGAGCTTAATTTGTGCGTCGCTTGAAAAGGTCCACACTCTCGTTGTTGCGTTGTACCTTGCGCCCCTGTCAATTGACGGATAAATAGCCCTCGTTTGGTCAATAATTCGTGCAAGGTCAGGAACAGCTCTTCGCAATATTAGTCCTCTGTATTCGGGTATATTCACCTGTCGAGCCGCCTCGACCACAAGATAATCGGTCTTACCTCCGCCTGCAGCACCGCCGTATAGCATCTCATCTTCTCCACGGCTCAACGCTATTTTCTGTTTTGGCTGAGGAGTCCATATGACTTTCTTACTCAACGCTTTCACCGTCCTGCTCATCATCTTCGGGCGGTCGCATTACTTCCTGCATCGGGATTTCAATAATGCCGAGAGCGTTTTCTTCGTCCTGTTCTGTCGTGTAATCTGCGAGTATGTCACGAACATTAAGCAGACTCTTTGAAATTTCCGCTGCGCGTTTTGTGTTTACAAGCGTTTTTCGCTTTGCATAATCGTAGCTGTATTCTTCTTCCGCTGTGGCGGTTTTCTCATCTTCGCTTTTTTCGGCTTTAACCGTTACTTTCTTCTTGATGAGTTCCTCGTCCTTGTCAAGCTCATTAACAGCTCTGTTCAGCTTTGTTATGAGCTTAGAGGCAACGGCCACAACTCTGTCAATCTCTCTGACGGTTTTCTTTACCTTTTCTGTGTTGATTTTCTCGGCTATCTTATTTGCGGTTTCGCTCTGATTTTGTTTCCTCAGCTCCTGCCAGCGTTCTTTCCCCGACCTTTTTCGTATGGCATACACGCTCACTCCGTGCTTTTCGGCAAGTTTAGAAGCAGACATTGTGCCGCTGATATATTCAGCTTTAATTTGCACCCAGTCAATCTCTTTCTGTTCATTTACTCCGTTTTCGGGTTTCGACACTCCGTTTTTCGGCTCATTCGCTCCGCTTCCCTGTCCTGTCACTTTAACTTTTCCGCTCATCAGCTCACCGCCTTTTTATACTCATTTCGTGTTTTAATTTTAGCTTTTTTCTTTCGTGCAAAAAAGTTAAAACTTTAATACCAAATTTGTACACTTTTTTCCGAGGGTAATATTGGTATGCAAAAACACGGTTTCACCCAATGGCAAAACCGTGACGGAAGTAAAATTTTTGAATTGATTTGAAAATTTTGCATATATGTTTTTAAAAGATTGATGTACACAACCCTCACCCACTTTTTACGGCGGATGAGGGTTTTTATTTACTCATTTTTTATTATCGTCTGTGCCAGCGGACAGCCCCTCCAACAATAGCTCCCACAAAAATCGTTGAAGTGATTTTCCTTGTCCTGCGGCGAATCAAAAAACAGCGTTGTGCTCTTGCTCTTGAACACCGCCCCGAAACAGCAGATCTTACTTTGGCTATCGTAAGAATAGAACGGACATTTGGCTTTGTTTTCTTTCAAATTTATCTCTCCTTTAATTTTGTATCTATTCCGCTGCATACTTCATTTTTGTGCAACCCCAAAAGACCGTACATCGCACGGTCTGAATTTACCATTATTTACCATTTCCGTCTCTGCATAATCGGCAGAAAACAAAAATACCACTTTGCACCGCCAATATCCGAGTAGTTCATTGAGTAATCGTCCTCAATGAGATAATGACCCTCGGGCGCTTCAATCATTTCTCCACGCTCTAAGGCTCTAATCTCTTTTCTTTTCGCCTTTCTTGTGACCGATTCAGGCTTTGTAAGATTGCGACTTGTCATCATCCGCTTTTGTGCGGCATCAACATCTTCTTTACCGGTCAAATCTTTTGTTATGTACTCAGCTAACTTTTTGAAATTCTCGTTCTTATATAGCGGAGTAAAGTTCTGACCGTTTTCGTAGGGCCATTGTTCAGACAGCAGTTCCCTGTCCTCTTTGCTGACTATGATGTGGATATGCCAATTCTTGCCCGACTTACCGCATTCAATAAACGCTATGTACTTTAGTCTGCCCTTGCCCTGCTTTTTCAGGCGGTAATTTATTCTGTAAAGCCACTTGCCTACCTCTTTGCGAAACTCTTCTTCTGTTTCATATGTTCCATACGGCGCAGAAAAGCGACAGAAAAAATCACCGCTCCCAAAGTTTGCATTTATCAGCCTCTGCATATGCTTGACTGCACGGAGCTTGTTTGCTTTTCTCATCTTGGCAGGACTTAAAGAATTATTTGATTTCCTTCCGCCGTAGTTCTTGCCTATTTTTCTGATTGACTGGTAATACTCAACCTCAATCATATCTCCGCTTTTGATTGTTCTCTTATAAGTGTACATAGCATAACCTTTTATTATAGTATATATTTCCTGTTTTCCCTGCTTAAATAATCATTTGAGCAGGATAGGAAAGGAGCATTTCAGCTCCCTCAATTATGACTGATTATTATTCTGCTTTAGAATATTAATACTGAAAGATATAACTAAGCAGTAGCCCATCTGACCATTGAGCTACTGCTTTTTGCAAACCTTGCCACTATGCAATTGTGTGTTCTTATTTTATTGCAATATGTCGAACCGTTACCTCGGCTCTTCTTGTAACAGCTAAAATCAAAAAAAGAAGTCATTGCTTTTTGATTTTAGTTTTGAATATGGAAATTGTTTGATTTCTTGATTTTAAAATTGGATTTTGCACGCAGCAAGGGTGTTGCCTTAATTATTCTTCTGCCGCTGTGTCAGCCGTCTCATCGGGCTGAGATTCAGCCTTCTTAATAGGCTCATACACCGAGAGCTTACCTGCCATAAGTGCGTTGACCTCAGCCAGCTTTGTGATGTTTTCATTCAGCACTCTGTTGTACTTCATTTCTTCCTCTCTTGTACACAAAAGATTCCCCATGTTGTCCTCGAGCATCTGATTTTCTGCTCTTAATCTTCTGTTTTCTTCCCTGAGCTTTTTGCAGCCTCTTTCAGCATTGAGTAATTTAAGCTGAAGATAATCAACCTGCATAAGTACTGTCTCAAAACGCTCGTGTGCGGATTCTTTTAAGTTTTCAATCTGAGCGTTTAAAAATTCTTTATCTTCTCGTCTCATATGTAGTCACCTTTCATTTTTAGCAGTAAAACACAGGCAAGGATAATCCCTGCTTCTGCTTGCACAAAACTTGTACCCTCGGCATTCCCTACAAGAGCGGCAGTTCAATGTCTCTTTCGTTTCGGTACTTACTTTTGATTTTGCCCATTCCGACGAGTGCTGTATATTCGCCGTAACTGTATGATGTTCCGTGTTGTTCATTGTATTTCATTAGCTCCTCACAAATAAGATCAATGTTATCCTTCTTCCTCTTTGTCCTCGGCTTCGGGTTCAGATTCGGATTCACAGCCTTCTCCCAATGCAGCTTTCTTGCTGTTGATGGCTGCTCTGATAACTGCCTCGAGCTTTGCTTTTTCTTCTTCGCTAATTTTGATTTCTTGGTCATATCCATATTTCCTTTCGTATTTTCTTCCGTCTGCAAAGCCGTTCGTATAGCTCTTATTGCAACGCTTATTAGTGATGTCCCAGTTTTGATTGATTGTTCGACATTGCTTTTGATTCTCTTTCAAAAGGCGGTCGTTTTCTTCCTTCTCAACTTTATAAAGGTCACGATAAAAGTTAATGTTTTCCCTCATCCAAATAAGCGTTAAAATAAACGCTACTATAAGGATTAAAAACACAATAAGCATTGTTGTTCCTGCTGACATTATTTTTTTACCTTCATTTCCCAATCCTTTTTCATAGCCTTGCGTTTCTTCGGGCAATCCTTCCAATTGCGATTTTTTCGTTTCCAACGGAAAGAAAAAATCTTATAGCGTAAGCCTTTATATTTGATGCCGTGATACATTATTTTTACACCTCTTTACTTATAAAATCCGTGGCACGATATAGCGTCACGTAATCCCCCTCAAGGTCATCATCGTAATACTGTGCTGTCTCGTCGCTCATTGCTTTAATTATCACGGCGTAGTAATCTTCTTCCCATTCTTTCGCCGCTTCAATTATTTCGTCGAGCGTAAACTTGCCTTTGGCTTTTCTGAGCTTCAAATGCCAGCGTCCCTCGGCATCATATCCACTTTCAACTGTTGTCCCTTTTTTCATTATTTTCACTCTCCGTTTCATCTGACCAGTCAAAAGCCTGTCCGCAGCGCCAGCAAAATTCAGGTCTGCCCTCTTTGATGAGGGCGTTGCAAATGGGGCATTGATAGTCAGTCCATTGCCATTCTTTGTACTCGGGTATCGGCACCTGATCTTGCCAATTCTGGTGGTTATAATTATGTTCAAACGCTTTTACTCTGCTCTTTTTATTGCTACTTGTGCGTATCACTTCTTTAAGTTTTTTTGCCACTTGCTTTTCAAGAGCATGGACGGCAAGTTTAAGAGCGGTAAATATATTGGAATTGCTCAAATTTTTTAGTGTATCTTCAATGTTTGTTTCTTCGCCGATTTTATTCAACACTTCAATTGCTTTTTCGGCAGTCATATCCTGTACGGCTCTTTCGGCTTGATAGCAATATGTTCTTCTGTTCCACAGTTTCGGGGCATTTTCGGGAGTGTCAAATATTGTAAACAAAGTTTTACTTCTGTCATTGCCTTTGTCATTGTCTTTCTCCTCAAGTAACAGCCGGCACATTTTAACAATTTGGTCTTTTAGCTCCATATTTCCGGTTGCAAGCATTTCTAATCTCAGTATGTGAGATTCTATGTAGGGTGTGGTTGGATCATCAATAGGATTAGGTGCATAAGCTCCTTTCTCCATAATCTTACATTGAGCGCAAAATTTTTGATTGTTTTTTTCAGGAAAGAACTTTTTGCACAATTCGATTATTGTGTCGTATAACACTGCGTTTTCGTCTGAAATCACATTGATTTCACGGCTCAATGATACAAGCATAGAATGACGAGTAGATTGAGTAATGTACCCTGTATTCTCTTCCTCATTTTTTGCCATTATTTTCATCTCCTAAAAGTTCGGGATTATCGTAGATATTGCCTACAACTTCAACGTTTTCAGGCCAATAACGCCGCCCTAAATCCTCGCAGAAGTTATCATACTCAAACTCGAAAATTGTTTCTTCGGCATCGTACCGAACAACTCCGTAGCCGTCACCGTCTGAACGGTCAGAAAAATCAATGATATCTCCTTCAAAAATTTTTGTGCCGTGCTTATCAACCATACCCGTGTACTGCCCAACTGTTTCTGGATCTACTGCACCATAGCTGCCTAAAACGGTTGCATCGGGTGTTATACAGCAACCTTGTTTAGTAACAAGCAAATTGCCCTCTGACCACTTACCGTTAGCTATCATCTTACCTCTGAATAAATATTCTCTCATGACTATTCTCCTCGTTTTAATATTAAAACCATCTCAGACATCTGCACCTGTCTGAGATATGTAAATGGTAATATTCAGAAAAGTAGGTAAAAAATGAGATATATATAATCTCGCTGTGCAGAGCGTGATTAACTTATTTAGTTTATTTTACTTCACCTGTTGTAAAAATCGGATGTGTGCCGTCACGGAGCTGAATTTCTTCATCACTCATCACATAGCCGAGTTTGCAGAGTAAGGCATAAAATTTGTTTAATTCCGGGTTGTTTTTTCGGCTGAATGTCTTGTCCGAATAATTTACACTGATATAATCGAACGAACCGTAAATCCTCTGGCTCAAAGCGTATGCCGTCGCCATTAGCATTCTGCCGCTGTCATTGTTCCAATGTTCGTTGATGTAGCTATCTATGTTTTCATCATCTTCAAAGTCGTGTTCGATAATTTCTTCAAAACGATATTTTTTGTTACTGGCTCCTGCCGCCACTTGGGCTACAATAAACTTCACAAGCTCCTGCTTCTTGTTGCTGTCATTGAAATTCGTATTAAGCATAAAGTCTCTTCTGAGGGCCTCACAGCGTTCGTCTATTTCTTCCGCCTGTTCAACAAGCTCGTCCCATCTCTGCTCTTCAAGCTTTCGCTTTTCTTCTTCGGCATCGTTCTTTTCCTGCTTTTCTAATGCTTCTGCGTAAATGTAGATGTTTGAGCCGTAACCAAAATAAAAATATCTTTTCCTGCCGTCCGCAAAGTCTTTACCAATCAAATCTTTGAACGCAAAAAATCCCGTATATTCGTAATTGCTTGGAATTTCGTCATGTTTCTGCGCTTTAATCATTCCATGTTCAAGACAGAGCTTTTCAATTTTTTCTTTTTCTTCATCTGTTTTCTGCTTTTGCACGGCTGAATAAAGTCGATTATCAAAGTTATTAGTACCGATTGATTTAAGTAATTCATTCCTTACATCAATATCCTTAATCTGATTCAGACGCTCGTAGTCTGCCAATGTGGGTTGTCTGAGCTGGCTGTCCTTGAAGGATTCTTCATCAAGTTCTGCAAGTTTGAGTCTCCTTCTTACGGTGCTTTCTTTAAAGCCTGTTTTCTCTACCACCTCGGCAACGCTGTCCCCGAGGTCAATCAACATCTGAAATCCTTTTGCCTGCTCATAAACTGTCAAATCTGACCGCTGCATATTTTCAGTCAACATTGTAGATAACTGTTCCTTTTCAGTCATCTCGACAACAGCGCACGGAAGTTCAGTTAATCCTGCCTGCTTTGCCGCTGCTAATCTTCTGTGTCCGATAATTACGGTAAACTCCGTCCAATCGTCATTCATCGGCACAACCGTGAGGTTTTGGAGAATACCGTTTGCCTTAATGCTGTCAGCAAGCTCATCAATATCCCCGATAACTTTACGAGGGTTGTCGGGGTGCGGATGCAATTTTTCAATTGCAATCGTAGTCAATGTTGGTTTTCTTTCCATTACAAAAATCTCCTTACTAAGACAATAGAGCCATAATTGCCCATATGCACAATATGCCTACATCAATGATAAGAATAAATCTCATAAGTATATCAACAGTCGCAAATATGGTTAGCCAATTAGGCCAAATGCAGTATATTTGACATATCATTCTTTCTTCATCGTCAAGCGATATTAAATACATCACCTTCGCAAGTTTAAAGATGATATGATAAACAAGGCAGACGATACAAATAATTACAATTACATTCATATTGCCGATACTCCGACACACTCAAAGCCCTGTGTCAGATTTTCCGTTTTGAGCCTCTCAATTTCGGCTCTGAGTTCGTTGTTCTCCGCTTTGAGTCGGTCAATAATTCCGAGCTGGATAGCTTCAACATTTTCTGAGTCATCAATTCTTTCATTAAGTCTGTTGATGTCTTGTTCCTGCTTAGCACAATTAGCTTTGTACTCTCCCTTGCTCTTCCAATTTCTGAAAATCATTTTTTACTCCTTATAGCTTGCACAAATATAATCCTCTGCTGTTTCTTCAATTTCGATATGCCCTTTATCTGCGAGACTTTCTTCAATCAGTTTCAAATCAAACGGCAAAGGCAAATTGTTCTTTTCACAAAGTTCATTAAAGCCATTGAAAGCTCTAACAATTCTGTCTCTTAAATATCTGACATCGTTATGTACGTCAATAAGTTCAATTTTTGTTGAAGCTAATCTTACTTGCACATCTTCAAGCTGTCTCTTGCAACGCTTGTATTTCTTTCTTGATACAAAAATCATTTTTCGACACTCTCCTTTACAACTTTTTTCCCTGTTCTCACACCGTAATGTTTCTTCATTGATTCAAGCTCGCCCTTTGCGTTACCGTCTTTAACCGGCAACTGCTGTCTTGCCTTCGTAGGATAGTCATCGCCTGTCAATTGTTCCCACATCTCTCTGCGGTTGTCTTTAAGGCAAGTGTTGAGATACGACATAACAACCTGCTCAAACGGTACTTTACTGCCGAACCTGTCAATAAGCTCATCGATAATCTTATTCATATGCCGCCTCGCGTATTCTTTCGGCTTTTTGTATGCTCTGACCGAGTTCCACAGCTTGATATGTACATTCTCATGTGTCAGCTCATCAATTGCCTTTGCCTGCAACTCGCACAGTTTAACGAGGTCAACCTCATCTTTACCGTATTCCTTGCAGACTTCCGAAAGCGTTACGCTTGCATTTCTCACGGAGTCAATCTGCTGTTCCTGTTGAACCAGCAAATGTTCTGTCTTGAGCTTCAGTTCACGATACTCCTGAAAGAATTTTAATTTATATGCGGCAGTGTATTTTTCGCTGAGCAAACCGACCTTGCACATACTGTATGCGTTGGCGAGTTCCAGCACCAACAAACGGTCAAACAATTTCAACGACACGACTTCGAGATGATTAACCTCTCCGTCAATCCACCTTTTGGCCATGTCATTTAGTTCGTCAAGTGTTTTGTCATTCATTCATCACACACCACCCTTGCCTTGAAAAGGTTCTGAATAGGTATGCCGAATTTGTTGGCAAGCCTTGACAATTCTTCCACCGTAAAAGTACCCGGATCCTTAATTCTTTTTCTGTAGGTTCCCTCAGAGCAATGTGCCACAAGAGCCTGTCCTTCACGGTCAATACTTCTGATTTCTGCCTCATACTGTATATTGGCAATCAGCTGCCTTTTCATTTGGTCCTCGGGCTTAGCTAATTTTCTTGGCATTCTTCTCACCCTTTCATTATTTATTCCTGTAATCTGGTATCGACTTTTGCTAGTCGCTTTCATAAACTTCTGCAAAAAAATCACTCGGGTGATACGCAGACATCAGATTGATCCTGTTCGGACAATTCTCCTCGGGGTCTGCAACACCTTCTTCAATTTCAAGCAAAACTTTTTCAGCACCATCTCGTTTTAATTCGTTAAGCTGACCGATTAGGTCATCAATCCTTACTGTAATTCGGTTCACTTTCTCTCCTCAAGCACACAGCGAAAATCCTTGTCTGCATCAAGGTCAACATGAGCTGGGATCTTGTGTTTTGGCACACCCTCAACAATAGACAAATGCACCGTTTCGTGTCCGCTTGCCTTGATCTCTTCAAGTTTAGTGATTAAGGTATCAATTTTAACTTTAATTATTTGCATAGTCATTCTCCCCCTTTGCATTCAAATACACAGCCGTAGTCGCTGAGCATAATGCGAGCCGGAATGCCTTCTTCGGCTTCTTCAATTGTGAGGTCAGCACATTCGTAGCCGTCTCTTTCCAACATCTGAAGCTCTTTGATGAGGTCTTTAATCTTCACTCTGATTTCATTCATATAGATTCTCCCTACTTTTATTTTCCTGTAATGTGGTATCGGTTCTGTCTTGACCGTTATGTTATAATCAAAACGAAAGGTGGTTTAATTATGGAATTTTATCAATTTGACAAACCGACAGAAAATATATTCAGATTTATATGCGAAAATCCTAAAGCAAATCTTTTAAAGCTCGAAAGCCTGCACGATGATTTTTTTAAGCCTCCGAAAAAGAGATCCGATTCCGATAACATAAAATACTATGGAGATTATGCAAAAACATGTACGGACTATCTTCTTGAATGTGGTTTGATTTACTCTAAGGAAGAAAGAATATATACATACTTCTATCCGTCTGCTAAAGGAATTGCATATGCAAAGTTCAGAAGAAAAAACTGGATACTGCATTATTTACCTTACTTTGCTTCTGTCACTTCACTTATCATTTCCCTTATTGCCCTTTTTAGATAAGTCTGCTACATTATTCCGTTTGGCGGCAATCCGTCTGTATCGGGATTATAGATACAAACTATCCCGCCCCCTCTCTCCTTCTCAAACTCAGCAATAAATTTTCCGAAATGTTTCATAAACATAACAGCGTCGGTCTTGTCCTCAAAATTTCCGACCAATAATTTTGCGGAAGGGGCAAACCACAATTTATAGGGAACTTTCTCTCCGATTCTTTCGGTGCAGTCAAGTGAATCCAGTACATCCTTTGTGGCGGTTTCTGTTATCTTGTAAACTTCTTCACGCTTGATAATAGCTGCCTTCATAAAACTGCGCACAAAATGCTTATTTTCTAAGTGTTTTTTTAACTTAGAAATCTTTTCAATTAAGTTCATACTGTTCTCCTGTTAGTGAAAAATATAGAAAAGGTGGCGGTTTCTCTTCTGCTCAAGTTCGGTGGCAAACTTTCTGAACTGTTTCATAAACATTTTTTGGTCCCGGTAACTGTTAAAATTTCCAATCCACACGCTCATACGGTTTTTGTGTAACATATCATCGGGATATTTTTCTCCGACCTGTTCGCTAAACTCAGGCGAACACAAAACATCCCACGTGGCTGTCTTGGCAATGTTGTATATCTCCTTACGCTTACGCTTTTTAAACTTAAACATTCCTCTCACCCCCTTGCAGTTATTTCCCTGTAATGTGGTATCGGTTTAAAATAATTTGACGTTATACAAAAATATTTGTATAATGAAATTAGCCTATTTTTGGGCAAAAGGAAGGAGTTGGTTATTTTGACCAAACTTTTGACTTTGCCGGTTCCTGTTAAATGCGAATGCTAAGGCTATCACAGCGGAGCCAAACCGCTTAAGTGACGCAGTAAATCAAGAAATCGGTAGTCCTTTTGCTGATGTCAGATGTTGAGACAAAGTTCACTGGTTCCTCACCAGTTAAAAAAGCGAGAGAAACCTTTGTACTCACTTCTGACTGCAATTTACACAGGTAAAAAAATTGGGAACAAGTACCGATGAAAGGACCGTCGGTGCTTGTTTTTTTATGTCAAAAACAACTCTGCCCTTTTGCTCAGGTCTGCTATATCAAGACATTCACAAACTTTTTTTGCTTCTCTTAAAGTAAATTCGGACTTACCCGTTATTTTAGATGAAAGAGAGTTGGGTGATATGTCAAGTTCTTCTGCAAGTCTTACCTGTGTGTAGCCTGCATTTTTTATTAACTCTTTGAGTTTCTTAGAATTGATTTCCTCACCCCCTTGCAGTTATTTCCCTGTAATGTGGTATCGGTTCTTTACGCTGTTTACTTAACTTGTATTTCATCTCAACTCGTGATATTATTTATAATCAGAGAGGAGGTGAGTTTATTATGCGTAATTATTCAATTGATGAATTGGCAAATAAAGTCGCTAAAGATGTTTTAGTGGCTATTGCTCCAAACTTAAGCATTTCAATTGACGAAAAGGGCGGAAAGCAGGTAGCTGAATTCTATTCTGCACTATTCAACGGTATTGCCGACACCCTCGGTAATTCTTATTTGGATGTTAAGAATTCTGAACGGTAATAAATTCTCTTAAAGCTCTTACGACCTCGGGCAGAACTTCCACTTCTGCCTTTGAAGGTCGTTCTTTTTTTGTAACCTTATCAATGAAATCTACAAGGCACTTTACAACCTTTGCTCTGTCATCATCACTCATCATTCTTCTCACCCCCCCTACTTTGGTTTTATGTAATGTGGTATTGGTTCTTTGGTTTATGCGGTTTTGTAATCAAAAAGATACTCGACCTGTAATGTTGGAAAGAAATTATCACGGATTGCCTTAGCTTCTGAAAATTTGAGCCTATCATATGAGTTAAGTTTTGCAGAAACAGTTGATGCATCTATTCCAAGCACACGAGCTATATCCTTATTGGTTACTTTGTTTCTTGACTTTTCAGCTTCCAAGTTTGGATACATAAGATTATCTCCTTTCGTAATTCACGCAATTGCGTTTGCTGTAATTAAAGAATACACGCAATACCGTAAATTGTCAAGAGGTTTTTAAAAAATATTTTTGTAATTTCGTAAATTTGTATTGCATTTTTGCAAATAGCGTGTATAATGATGTCAAAAGGAGGTTGCTCTTATGACTATAGAAGAACAGCTAAAAAACGAAATTCTGAATAATTATAAAAGTGTTCGTGCTTTTACACAGAAGATTGATATACCGTATTCAACTTTAGATACGATTTTCAAAAGAGGCATTGGTGGCGTAGGTGTAAACACTGTACTTAAAATATTTAATGAATTATCTTTAGATATAGAAAGTATTGATAAAGGTGTATTAACTCACAGTGATTCAAAAAATAGTCCTGTATTAAACACTTATGAGAAAAAACTAATTTCTTCTTATCGTTCTTTGAATAATCAGGGCAAACAAAAATTGCTTGAATATTCAGAAGATTTAATCGGCAACGCAAAATACACAACTCCCGATTTTTCAGACATAAAAGAAAAACACGCCTGATTTCAAGCGTGTAGGAAATATTATTTATATTGAATTTTGAATACTATAAAACAAGGAGGATTCCGTATGTCAGCAAAAGAAAAAATTATTAACCTTATAAACGACTTTTCAGAAGAACAGCTTGAAGAACTGCTCACTATGTTGCAAAGTTTAAGACATATCGTAGATGACGCAGAAGATGACGCTTACTGCCAGAAACTCTATGACGAATACAAGAATAACCCGTCTGACTCAAGCGAAAATGTCAGCCTTGAAGATTTTGCCAATGAGTTGGGGATAAATCTGTGATGAAGTATAAAATTGAACTGAACAAAAAGGCTCAGAAGTTTATTAAATCTCAGCCCCGTAATCAACAAGAACGGATTTTGAAAGCTGTTTCAAAACTTCCTGACGGTGATGTAAAAGCCTTGTCAGGAAACAGCAACGCTTACCGTCTGCGTGTCGGCAATTATCGTGTTATCTATGAAATCAATAACGATATTCTTCTTATAACAATTGTTGATGTCGGCAACCGTGGTCAAGTCTACAAGAGAATGTAAATATTAGAGTTCAAAAAAAGAAATACATGAAAAACATATAACTCAACTATATGGTACTATGGCAAGCTATTGCATTGAGCACAATTGCCCTAAAGAAAATGTTAAGGGAGTTTTAATAACAAATATTCAACTATCTCCTATGGCTAAGAAAATGGCAAAATACTTAGGTATAAAATTCAAAGAAAATATTGAAGTTGATGATTACCCATGTATAAAATGTAATATTGGTCGTGATATGTATGGTGAAACAAAAATATATCATTTGCCTTTCGACCAACAATATGATTCTACTAAAATCAGCAAGAAAGGGGAATTCTACGCAATGACGGTGGCTGAAGCAGAAGAAGCAGGATTTAGACGAGCCTTTAAATGGTTTGGTAATTAAAAAATCCCCGTACTGCTGGAACAGTACGAGGAAAATTGAAAGGGTGTCGGCATTTTTACTTGGTGGAACAAGAGCCGATACCACATTACAGGAGATGATATTATGGCAAAAGCCAAGAAACTGAAATCAGGCAACTATCGTGTTTTAGTACCTGACTACAAAGACGAAAACGGTAAATGGCACTACAAGTCATTTACAGCAAAAACGAAAAAAGAAGCCGAGTACATGGCAATGGAATTCAGCCACAACAGACAGAGAAGTTCGGCAAGTTATGACGACCTCACGCTTAAAGAGGCATACGAACGATACATAGGTATCAAGCGAGGTGTGTCAAGTCCGTCAACAATTAGGGGTTATGAGCAATACCAAAATAAATATTTGCAATTGCTTATGCCAATGAAGCTGAGGAACATCACCGCCGAACTTGTTCAAGCTTCCGTAAGCGAACTTGCAGTTACACATTCTCCTAAGAGTGTTAGAAATATATACGGATTGTTTCACTCCGTAATGAGTGTGTATTATCGTCAATTGGATTTATCCAAAATCAGACTTCCGCAAAAACAAAAAGTTGAAGTTGCCGTGCCGACAACAGAACAAATCAACACATTGCTTGACTTCTGCGATGATTATGTTAGAGTTCCCGTGTTGCTCGCAAGTCACGGATCTTTACGCCGTTCTGAGATATCTGCCCTATCCCCTGACGATTTTACAGACTTCGGAGTTATAATCAACAAGTCACTTGTTCAGGATTCGGGCAAAAACTGGATTTTGAAAAAAACTCCAAAGAGCTTTGCCGGCAACCGTGTTGTCCCACTCGACAGAGAACTGATACAAGAATGTCTTAAATGGAATCACTTCGGTATCAATCCGGGCATCATTGACGACCATTTCAAAAAGTGCCGAAAAAATTCCGAATTACCGTATTTCAAATTTCATTCATTGCGCCATTATTTTGCTTCCGAACTGCACGCTCAAGGAATCCCAGACAAATACATAGCCGAGATAGGCGGCTGGGAGAATGTTGAAACTCTCCAACGAATTTACCAGCACACTCTCAAAGACCACGCAGATGAACTCACAAAGAAAATTTTAAATGTTTTCGCCTACTCAAATTCCAAAAATAAATCCGACTGCAATTCAAAATCAGAAAAGCCAGCGTAATTTATTCATTTCGTGTTGGATTTCGTGTTGGATTTTAAAGCAAAAAATCAATTTTTAAAGCAAAAAATCAAGTTTTAACGCAAAAAAATGTTTTTCAAAAACCAGCAAATAAGCCGATAAATACTGAATAAGGCTTGTTTGCTGGCTTTTTTGTTTGGCTGAGCCGGCGGGATTCGAACCCACGGGTGACGGAGTCAAAGTCCGTTGCCTTACCGCTTGGCGACGGCTCAGTATATATTCTGCTTTTATTGATTATTAAAAAAACAAGCCGCCAAAGAATTTCTTCAGCGGCTGTTGGTGACCCATCGGAGATTCGAACTCCGGACACCTTGATTAAAAGTCAAGTGCTCTGCCAACTGAGCTAATGAGTCATACAGCTTTAATATTATAGCAATTTCGCGCCGTTCTGTCAACTCTAAAATGAAAAAATTTGAAAATTTCCTTTTTCTCCGCAAAACCGCAGAAACATAAGGAAACAGCCCGGCAAAAGCCGGGCCTTCCCATCGAAATTATTTGTGCTCCGTAAAATACGCCTTCACGTATTCCGTCAGGTCGAGCTTCGCCGTACGGCTGCCGTAATTTACGACCTCAAACGTATACGTCAGGTCTTCTTCCTCATACGTGCCTATGCTGTAATATTTTACTATATCGTAGTTACTGTGTACGCCGTCACGTCTGGCGCTTGCTTCATCTGTGAGCGGATAAACGTACTGATCCGGCACGAGGAACACATACAAAAGGTCGCGCGGCTCGTTGTTGTTCAGAACCACGTCCGTCGCCCAGTTCACGTCCTCATTGTTATACGGGACCTGCGCCAAACCGTCGATCAGTTCCGTCTTGTTCTGCGCGGGCAAAGCACCGTCCAGCATATAGCCATTTTCGTTGTACCAGTATAGGTTCGCGCTTTCCATACGGAACAGCGCAGCGTCAAACTTGCCGCTGAAATTTGCGTGCACCGTCAAGTACACGAACGCGTAATGCTCCGGCGCAGTCAGCACACCGTCCTCATCCAGTGCGCACTGTCTCACCCATGGGTACGCACTCTCGTCCGTTTCATCTGCCGTCCAAGGAATAAACGTGTCGTCCTCCGGCTTCAAGCCGTATTCAAGCCGGTCAGAGACACGCACGTCCGTCAAAGTGCAGTCTATCGGTAGGCCGCTCGGCGAGCTGATGCGCGTGCTCGTTCCGGTCTCCGCTGTGAACTTTACGGGCTTCTCGCTTTCCGTTACAGGCGCACCTTCCGCATTTCTGTGAAGCTTTACGGTATCTTCCGCGTAACGGCCAAGGCCATTATAGTTCGGATAAGCCGCATCTAAGATGTCTTTGTTCAATTCAAAGCACTGCTGCGGCGTCATGACCTTTGTCACCGCCCGCATGTAATCGGAAGCGCCGAGATACGTCGAAGGGTCATCGTTATACCAGTATTCACCCAACTGGCGCGATTCCAATGACGTAAAATCTCTGATCTCATTCAGCTCTTTCGCCGACGGCGCGACCTTCGGGGTCGGGGACGGCGATGCCTGCACCGTGCTTTTCACTGCTTCTTCCGCGCCTGCGCTCCACATGGCGGCACCAATGCCCACCGCTGCCAAAACCGCACACAGCACCGTGCCATACACTTTCCGTTTCATGGTTCATTCTCCTTTCTTAGTTTTTCATCCGGCTCCAATTTGCAATATTATTTGTGCTCCGTAAAGAAATCATTCACAATGTCGCTCACGTCATAGTGCACAAACGGGCCCAAACCGCTGTTGACATCGATTGTATATCGGCAATCGGTTTCCGTATAGGCATCGATAAAGTAGTTTTCTACGATCTCAATGTAATTTTTCACACCGTCTCTTTCAGCGGCTTCATCATCTGTGCGCACATAGACGCTCTCGTCAGACAAAAGATATATGAAGACAAGCTCTCTTGTCTGACCCGGCTCCAACAGAATATTCCCGGTCTTGTTCGGGTCTTCCGCATTCATCGGAACTTCTGCAATGCCGTTGATCAGCTCTCGCTTGTCGGTCGTGCACTCGGACATATCCAAAGGGCAGCCGTCTGTGTCATACTGTCCCATGTCGTATACTCCGGAAAGGAATCCCGTCGCTTCATCTCCGGTGTTCTCAAAGCCGATTGTGACATACGCAAACGCATAATGCGGCGAAGAAAGCGTGCCGTCTTCGTTCAGCTCGCAGGTCTCCAGCCACGGGTAACCACCATTTATCCACCACGGAACAAAGCAGTCGTTATCCGCTGGCGTAAGACCATATTCAAGTTTATTGGACATATGCACGTCTTTGATCGTGACTTTCACATTTTTACCGCCGTAAATGCTCGATGCAGAAAAGTACGGGTCATTCTCTGCATCAAAACTGCCGTCGCCGTTTTCAATTGAAATGCTCCCGTCTTCCGTGCGAACGATTTTCGGTATCTTGGAGAAATCCAGTTTTTCATCCGCTGTAAAATGCGATTCAAATTCTTCTTTCGCAGAAGATACCTCCGACGTTTCAGATACTTCGGAGATTTCGGGATTTCCAGAGATCTCCGGCACCTCCGCTTTGCTTTCTTCCGAAACTACTGCTTCATTCCCCGGTGCCTCCGTGACCTCCACGCCGCCGGAGACCGCCTCCGCCTGCACACGCGGCAAATTTGCAACGCCAAAGGCCACGCCGCTGACGCACGCAACTACCAACACAACACACCAGATTTTCGTCCTTAACGTCCGTTTCATAACCAATGCTCCTTTCGGTTTTGTGTAACCTTCCTACGCCCAGAGCATACCACACCCGCCTCGCTGTTTCAATATAAGCCGTACAGTTTTTGCAGTTCTTTTGCAATACTTTTGCAAGTTTTGCCGCACAAAAAAAGAGCCCCGCAAAACGCGAGGCCCATAAACTTTATATTTTATCTATCAATCTTTTTCATCACTTCCGTGAGGCTCAACCCGTTTTTCTCGGCGAGCGCCGCCAGGTCATCGTGCTCAAACTTCGCGCGCTGCACGCCGTAACCGGAAGACAACTTGCGGCGCACCGGACCGAGGGCGGTCTCCACCGTCTCCTCCGTGCGGGTCAGCACATAGCGGCGGCACAGCGTCTCGCGGATGCCGATGGTCGCCGTGTGTTTGAAAATCGCCTGCACAACGGCCTCCTTCTGCGCCTCGCGGCACAGCACCGTCAGCAGCGTGCCGGGACGGTTTTTCTTCATCATAACGGCGGTCGTGAAGACCTCCACCGCGCCCGCCTCGCGAATCTTCTCCGCCGCAAAGCCAATCGTCTCGGCGGTCATATCGTCGATGTTGCAGTTCAGCTCGTAAACGGAGTCCGCGCCGTCGCCGGTTTCGCCCAGCATCGCGCGCACACAGTTTGCCACTTCAAAGTCCTTCTTGCCCATGCCGTAACCCACGCGCTGCACGCGCATAACCGGCATATCGCCGAACGCCGCCGCAAAGTGCTTCAGCAAAGCCGCGCCCGTCGGCGTGCAGAGCTCACCCTGAATGCGCCCGCCGTAGATCGGCACGTCGCGCAGAATATACGCCGTAGCCGGGGCCGGAACAGGCAGCACACCGTGTGCACAGCGCACCTTTCCCGCGCCTACATGCACCGGTGACGCAACAATCTTCTCCGGCGCAAGCTTGCGGATGAGCAAGCACGCCGCCGTAATGTCCGCCACCGCGTCCATCGTGCCGACTTCATGGAAGTGGATCTCCGAAACCGGCATGCCGTGCGCATGGCTCTCCGCTTCCGCGATGAGCTTATACACCGCAATCACGTCTGCACGCACCGCATCCTCCAACGGCAGATGCCCGATGATATGCTCGATATCCGCCATGCTGCTGTGGTGGTGATGCCCGTGGCCGTGTTCATGCTCATGCGTATGTTCGTGATCGTGATCGTGGTGATGCTCATGTTCATGTTCGTGGTCATGATGATGCTCATGTTCGTGTACATGGTCGTGAGCGTGATGTTCGTGGTCGTGCACGTCAGCGCTTTCTTCTTCCTCGCCGTTCACCGTAACGGAAAGATGCGTGCCGTTGATGCCGCATTTCGTGCTCACTTCCACCTTAAATTCCACACCGGGGATACCGAGCGCGTTCAGCTCGTCGAGCACTGCCTGTTTGTCGTCAAACAGTTCTAAAAGCGCCGCCGAAAGCATGTCGCCCGCCGCACCCATGCCGCAGTCAAAATACAAAGTCTTCATGCAGATTCCTCCTAAAATCAAAAAGGCGCACGAACCTCATAAAGTTCGCGCGCCTCCGCTGGCACAATTTAATCCTATAAAAAAAGATCCGGCGCTTCAACGCCCTCGCAGCTTCCTGCTACAATAAATACAGTATACCGCCCCAAAGCGATGATGTCAAGCCAAACCAGAACCGCAAAGTCTTTCCCCCGCGAAAAAACACAAATTTCCGCAAAAACAGGGTTGACTTTTGCACACCGATGTATTATAATAACGATTGTCTCAAGCGAGCAGTGTGTTCGTCTTGCAACAAACGGGTTTCCCGTTTTTATAATATGAGTTTGCGTTTACGCAGCTCTGTATATGGAGGAGTTCCCGAGTGGCCAAAGGGGACAGACTGTAAATCTGCTGCTTCTAGCTTCGGTGGTTCGAATCCACCCTCCTCCACCAGAAAAAAGGACTTCGCGTTTGCAAAGTCCTTTTTTCAACGAAACGAATCCCTTCGGTATGTGAAATTGCCCTGCGGGTAGTGAAATACACGGCGTCTCCAAATCACCCATGGTTCTGCGCCATCACGCCGACCAACGCGTGCGGCACGTAGGGCTCTTCAAGGTATGCAATCTCATCAGCGGTGAGCCTCAATTCAACGGCGTTCACAAGCCCCGTGATGTGCGAAAGATTCGTTGCGCCGCAGATGGGCGACGCAACCTTCGTCAGCAGCCACGCGAGGGCGATCTCCGTCATGGTACAGCCGCGCTTCTCGGCCAGCTCCGCCACACGGTCAATGATCACACCGTCGGTCTCAGCGGTCTTGTCGTACTTAAATTTCGCGTAATTGTCTTCCTCAAGGCGCTTGGAGCTCTCACCAGGATGCCTCGAGAGCCGCCCTGCGGCGAGTGCACTGTATGGCGTCATCGCAATGTTCTCCGCCTTGCAGAACGGCGCCATTTCGCGCTCCTCCTCGCGGAAAATGAGATTATAATGCCCTTGAACGGACACAAACTCCGCCATGCCGCGCATACGGGCGTAGTAATTCGCCTGCGCCAGCTGCCACGCATAGCAATTCGAAATGCCGATGGCGCGGACCTTGCCGGCCTTCACCGCGTCGTTCAGCCCCTCCATAATCTCCTCAATGGGCGTGCGATAGTCCCACATGTGGCAGATGTACAGATCAACGTAGTCCATACCGAGACGCTTCAGGCTTGCATCGAGGCAGTTTTTCACGTGCTGCTGCCCCGTCACGCCGTTTGCAATCTCCTCGTCGGTGCGCGGCTCAAATTTCGTCGCCAGCACCACATCCTCGCGGCGGGCAAAATCGCGCAGCACACGGCCGACAAACATCTCGCTCGTGCCGCCTTGGTAGCTCATCGCCGTGTCAAAAAAGTTGATGCCGTTCTCGAGCGCCGCTTTGATGATCTCGTTGGAGCTTTCCTCATCCAGCGTCCAGCGGTGCTGCCCCGCGGCCGCTTCGCCAAAGCCCATGCAGCCAAGGCAAATGCGCGAAACATTCAGGTCAGAGTTGCCGAGTTTTACGTATTCCATGTGTCTTCCCCTTTTCTATAAAAATTCGTGATTTCTTGTTTTCAGTATACTAAACCATCAAAAGAATGTCCAATACCTATTTTTTATCCTTCTCCATGCCGGAAATGTATTTCTTCGCAAAATCGAGAAACGCGTTCGTCAGCGGTGAAAGCACACGGTTCTTTTTCCAAACGAGCACCGTCGCGGCGCGGATCGGCGGCTGCAGCGGCACGAATTTCAGGCCGTTATGCTGCAGGTCGAGCTTCAGCGTGAACAGCACGCCGTTTTCGCGGCGAATAACCGAGGCCATGTTGTATTGCAAATCGCCGTGCGCGATAATGTTGAGCCGGTCCGCGCTGTCGCCGAACCAGTTTACAATCTCACTGCGGATCTGATCCCGGCGCGAAAACACCGCCGGGTACGGCACAATGTCCTGTGGCGTCAAATACGGCTTCTGCGCCAGCGGCGAATCCGACCGCACCAGCGCGTTCCACGTTTCCGGCACCGGGAAGTGCAGAAAATCATACTTGCTGATTTCCACCGGCTCCAACAGCAAGCCGATGTCCAACGTGCCGCGTTCAATGCGCTCCTTAATGTTATCGGAGTTGCCGCTATAAATGCTGTACGTTACGTTCGGATGCTCGGCGCGAAACGCCGCCAGAATGCCGGAAAGATGGCAGGAGCCGTGGTACTCGCCGCTGCCGATGGAAATTTCGCCGGTCAGCATTGCCTCCTGCTTTAATTCCCGCTTCGTCATTTCGGAAAGCGTCACGATTTCCTCTGCGCGGCGGCGGAATAACATACCCTCCTCCGTCAACGTGACGCTGTGGTTGTTGCGGCTGAACAGCTTCACGCCAAGCTCCTGCTCCAGCCCCATCAGCTGGCGGGAAAGTGTGGGCTGTGTGATATGTAAAAGCTGTGCCGCCTTCGTGATGTTCTCCTCACGCACAACAGCCAGAAAATACTGCAAGACTCGTATATCCATAGATCTGAAAGCAGCCTCCTAAAACTCGGGCGGCAAACGCGCACCCTTTATATTTCGTATTATAGCACGCCTGTCATGCCCATTTCAATACAGCGCATTGTTCAAGTTGTGCAGACAAACCTTGTGCAACTTCAATAAAGTTTTGCGCCTTATGTAAATCTTCTGTTCAGTTTTAAAATCAAATCTTACAAATCTCTTTATAAATGCAAAAAAGCTGCAAAAGCCCTTGTAAATCCAGAAAAGTTGCGCTAAAATAGTAATCCGCGCCGGGGTATTTCTTATTTATATGAGCGTACTCATGTACGCATGTACGCACATGATTTGGATTTTTATGATTTCGTAATTTCTTGAAACGGTTTTACCGGATCACGGTATACGGCCGCGGTCCACAGGAGGTGCATTTTTCTGCAAGTATTCAGAGCACTGAAAAAGGGATTTTTAGAGCTTACCCCAAACGAAAAGGTCTTGCTCGTTTTAACGGCTTCCATTTTCCTCACCGTCTATGCCGAGATGCTGGCGTTGCTTTTATTGCCGTTTTACATTGCCGCCACGAAGCAGAGCTTCGTTTTCTTCCGCCGTAAACAGGATTTATTTTTTCTTTCGGCTTTCTGGGTGCTCTCCCTGCTCGTCACGATTTTCTCAGGCGGCACCGTAACGGATATTCTGCTCGGCGTTTTTATGGTGTTCGCATTCATCGCCGTCATTTTCGTCACCTATACGATGACCCAGCGCGCGTTCCGCCTCATTTTGTCTTTCGTCTGCCTCATGAGCCCCTATTGCCTTCTTGTCGCGCTCGTTCAGCGCGCGCTCGGCATGGAGTGGATTTACGGTGCGCGGTATAACTCCATCTTTACAAACCCCAATTACTATGCGTTTTACATTTCGCTCGTCGTGCTCTTCTGCATCTACAACATCGTAAAAAGCGAAGACACGCCGCTGCGCGGTGTATACGCTGCCCTGATTCCGTTGAATCTTATCGCGCTTGAGCTCACCGAGTGCCGCACCACTTTCATGGTGCTGCTCATCGTCTGCCCTGTCATGCTGTGGTTCTGCGGCAAGAAGAAGTGGCTTTCCGTGTACCTTTTCACCATGCTTGGCATTTTGCTCACACTCGTTCTGTTCGGTGAATCGCTCGATTTCCTCCCGCGCATCGATCTCATCCGGCACGATTTTGCAAAACGCATGAGCATCTGGTCGGGCGCCATCGGCAGTATTATGGACGCCCCGTGGTTCGGCCGCGGCTACAATACATACGCACGCATCCATGACCTCTACGGCTCATACAGCATCGCAAAGCATTCGCACAACCTGCTTTTGGAGCTCCTCATGGACTTCGGATTTGTGGGTACGGCGGTCTTACTCGGTTACTTTGCCATCAATGTCGGCAAGATTATCCGCCTGCACCGCAGCCACAAGTGCCACCAGCGCTACGCCCTCACGGTCTCCGTCATCGTTTGCGTTCTGCTGCACGGGCTTTTGGATATCTCCATGCTGTGGCCGCAAACCGGTCTGCTCGTCATTTACATCGTCGGCTTCAGCACCGAGTACGACAAGCAGCACATCTTCGGCACAGACCGCCGCCACGAGATTTTTGCGCTGCACGCAAGATCCATTCAGGCAAAAGAACCCATCTTGTAAAAAATTCTGTTATCCTTTACAAAAAGGCTGCCGAAATTTCGGCGGTCTTTTTCTTTTGTGTCTCTTTTCGGATAACGCGATTTTTGTTATAATAAAAGTGTTTTGGACAATACCGCATAACTCCTCCGCGGTACTGCCCCTTCAATTTTTCAGCAAAGGAAGATCTATTTTATGGGCGGTTTTTTCGGCGCAGCATCGCAGACTGACTGCGTTTTCGACCTTTTTTTCGGCATTGATTACCACTCCCACCTCGGCACACGCCGCGCGGGCATGGCGGTTTACAGCCCGGAGACCGGCTTTGACAAGGCCATTCACAACATTGAAAACGCTCCGTTCCGCACGAAGTTTACAACGGAATCGCAATCTATGCACGGCACGCTCGGCATCGGCTGCATCTCCGATTATGAAGCACAGCCGATTTTGGTGCGTTCGCATCACGGCACCTTCGCCATTACGACCATTGGCAAGATCAATAACGCCAATGAGATCGTTGAGGACATCATCGGGCGCGGCACGCATTTCTTTGAGATGCAAAACGGCGAAGTGAACCCCACAGAGCTCGTCGCCGCCATCATCGACCAGAAAGAGAATTTCATCGACGGTATTCGCTACGCGCAGGAGGTCGTCGACGGTTCTTTGAGTATGCTCGTCCTGACGCCGCGCGGCATTTACGCGGCACGCGATAAACTCGGCCGCACCCCCGTCGTGCTCGGCCAAAAGGAAGACGGCTACTGCGCAAGCTTTGAAAGCTTCGCGTATTTAAACCTCGGCTACCACGACCTGCGCGAACTCGGCCCGGGCGAAGTTGTCGTGTTCGACGCCGACCATGTGCAAACGCTCGTTGCCCCCGGCAAAAAAATGAAGATCTGCACGTTCCTGTGGGTCTACTACGGCTACCCGTCCTCCAGCTACGAGGGCATCTCCGTCGAGAGCATGCGCTATAACTGCGGCCGCGCGCTCGCCCGCCGCGATAACGTCCACCCCGATATTGTCGCCGGCGTACCGGATTCCGGCATCGCGCACGCCATCGGCTATGCCAACGAGTCCGGCGTACCGTTCTCCCGCCCGTTCATCAAATACACGCCCACATGGCCGCGCTCCTTCATGCCGACGCACCAGAGCAAGCGCGACCTCATCGCCAAAATGAAGCTCATCCCGGTGCACGACCTCATCGAGGGTAAGAGCCTCCTGCTCATCGATGACTCCATCGTGCGCGGCACACAGCTGCGCGAAACGACCGAGTTCCTCTACGCAAGCGGCGCAAAAGAAGTGCACATTCGCCCCGCCTGCCCGCCGCTGCTCTTCGGCTGCAAATACTTAAACTTCTCCCGCTCCACGTCCGAAATGGAGCTCATCACCCGCCGCGTCATTAAAGAGCTTGAGGGCTGCGACCCCGACCGCGCCACACTTGAAGAATATGCCGACCCGGACAGCGAGAAGTACCGGAAGATGGTGGAGAAGATCGGCGAAAAGCTGCACTTCACCACCCTTCACTACCACCGCCTCGACGATATGATGGAGTCCGTCGGCATCGACGCAGACTGCCTTTGCACCTACTGCTGGAACGGCAAAGAGTAATGTAAAAAGCATGGCAAAAGTATTTTTGATCTGCGGCAAAATCTGCAGCGGCAAGGGCTTTTATACCTGGCAGCTCAAGGAAAAAGAACACGCTGTGGTGCTCTCCTGTGATGAGATTGAAAACGACCTCTTCCACCATGACCTCGGCGACCGCCGCGATGCGATTAGCGCGGACATCAAAGCATATCTCCACAAAAAAGCCGTGGACATCGCCCGCGCGGGCTGCAATGTCATTTTAGATTGGGGCTTCTGGAGCCGCAAAGAGCGCACAGATGTTTCTGCCTACTACAAAAATGCCGACATCGACTTCGAGTGGCACTACATCGACATTTCCGATGCAGACTGGGCGAAAAACATGGAAGCGCGCAACGCTGCCGTTGCCGCCGGTGAAACGACCGACTACGCCGTAGACAGCGGCCTGCTGCAAAAAGTTCTCACGCTTTTTGAGACTCCCATACCCGATGAGATCGACGTGTGGTTTACAAACCGCAGATAATTTTGCACAGTACAAAAGGACGACAGTTAAGCGCAACTGCCGTCCTTTTTCTATGCTCTGATTGTTTTTACACTTCGCCGTTAAACAGCTTTTCCGCGTAGCGCACACTGCCCATCGCATCTTTGGAGTAGAAATCCGCGCCAATCTCCTTAGCGTACTCGGGATTCAGCACCGCGCCGCCCACCATGACCTTGCAGTCATGCGCTTTGCGCAGCTGGCGGATCGTCTCCGCCATGCTCTCCACCGTCGTCGTCATCAGGGCAGAAAGCCCTACAAGGCGCACGTTTTTCTCGATAGCCGTCTGCACAATGATCTCCGGCGGCACGTCCTTACCGAGGTCGAGTACGTCAAAGCCGTAGTTTTCAAGCAGCACCTTCACAATGTTCTTGCCGATATCGTGAATGTCGCCCTTCACGGTCGCAAGGATAATGGTACCCTTCTTTTCCTCCTGAATGCCCTTTTTCGCAAGGTTCTGCTTGATGCGCTCAAACGCTTCCTTCGCTGCGTCTGCGCTCATGAGAAGCTGCGGCAGGAACACCGTATTTTTCTCAAAGCCCTGCCCCACTTCGTCGAGCGCCGGGATAAGCTCACCGTTGATGATTTCCAGCGGCGGCGTCGTTTTCAGCATCTCGTCCGTCAGCTGTCCCGCCTGCTCGCGCAGGCCTTTCACAATGGCGCGGTGCAGCGAAACGCTTTCGGCAGACCCGCCGCCTGCGCTCTGCTGCGCGGCGCCCGTGCGCATGTCTGGTGCCGCCGTGGTGTTCGCATACGCTTCGATATACGCCTTGCAGCCCACGTCTATGCCCATCAGCGCGCAGAACGAGCGGTACGCCTTCATCAGCTCGTCGCTCAGCGGGTTGATGATACCGGAGCTTAATCCGCGCTGCATCGCCATCGCGAAGAACGTGGAGGTCACCAGCTCGCGGCGCGGCAGACCGAACGAAATATTGGAGACGCCCAGCACCGTATGCACGCCGAGCTTGTGGCGGATGGTGTCAAGCGCATCGAGCGTGATAATCGCGTTATCTGCGCCCGTGCTCACCGTCATTGCAAGCGTGTCAATAATCACGTCGCTGCGTTCGATGCCGTAGCTTTCCGCCGTTTTCAAAATCTTCTCCGCAATCGCCACACGCTCCGCAGCAGAAGCCGGGATGCCCTTTTCGTCGAGCGTCAAGGCAACCACCGCAGCACCGTACTTTTTCACAAGCGGCAGTACCGTGTGCAGCGATTCCTCTTTGCCGTTCACGGAGTTCACAAGCGGCTTGCCGTTATAAATACGCAGCGCACGCTCCATGGCCTCCACGTTCGAGGTATCGATCTGCAAAGGCGTGTTCGTCACGCTCTGCAAGTTGATGATGGCCCTTTCCATCACCGCGGGCTCGTCAAGCTCCGGCAGACCCACGTTCACGTCCAGAATGTCCGCGCCGTGTTCCGTCTGCGCAATGCCCTCACGGCACAGATATTCCAAATCGCCTTCGCGCAAAGCCTGCTTTAAGCGCGGCTTGCCCGTCGGGTTGATGCGCTCGCCAATCAAAATCGGTCGCGCACCGAACGTCACCGTATGCGTGTACGAGGACACCACCGTCTTCTTTTCAATGTGACGCTCCTTCACCGGCTTGTTTTTCAGGCGTTCTGCAAGCAGTCGGATATGCTCCGGCGTCGTGCCGCAGCAGCCGCCCAAAATCTGCGCCCCTGCGTCCAGCAAAAGCTCCATATCTGCGCCGAATTCCTCCGGTCCCATATCGTAAACGGTTTGCCCTTTTTCATCCAAAGACGGAAGTCCTGCATTTGGCTTTGCGATGAT
>OGRK01000267.1_pt1 | contig 57709 bp, 49 predicted proteins | sample 1553471 | NCBI WGS metagenome assembly OGRK01 (sample SAMEA2580080, study PRJEB22360) | human gut metagenome | biome: human gut; feature: human-associated habitat; material: faeces | place: Denmark | collected 2008/2010
GTCGCCGAGGGCCGCGAGCTCATTGAGCAGGGCTACAAAGAAATTACGCTGCTTGGACAGAACGTGAATTCCTACGGCAAGGGCCTGCCGGAGAAAGTGAATTTTTCGGAGCTTCTGCGCCGCATTGACGCGATTGACGGCGACTACCGTTTGCGCTTTATGACCTCGCACCCGAAGGACGCGACGCACGAGCTGTTTGACACGATTGCGGAGAGCCGGCACATCTGCCACTACATCCACCTGCCGTGCCAGTCCGGCAGCAGCCGCGTGTTAAAGGCGATGAACCGCCACTACGACCGCGAAAAATACCTTGACCTCATCCGCTATGCGAAAGAGAAAATGCCGGATCTGTCGCTGACCTCCGATATTATCGTCGGTTTTCCGGGCGAGACGTATGAGGAGTTCTGCGAGACGCTGAGCCTCATCCGCGAGGTGGAGTTCACGTCGCTCTTTACGTTTATTTTCTCGCCGCGCCCCGGCACGAGAGCCGCCGAAATGGAAGACCCTGTTACGTACAAGGAGAAAACGCAGTGGTTCTCGGAGCTTTTGAAGACACAGGAGGAAATCGCCGCAAAGCGCTGCGCTTCCATGGTGGGCAGCACGGAGCGTGTGCTCATTGAAGAGCGCAACGAGAAAAACGGTTTGCTCAGCGGTCGCACCGCAAGCAGCATCATTGTGGAATTCCCCGGCGAAGACGAATGGATCGGCGAATTCAAAAATGTAAAAGTGACCGAAGCGCGCAACTGGATTTTGCGCGGCGAATGTGTAGACTAAGCAAAACGGGTTTTGACCCATTGCTTTTTCAAAATACAATAAAATTTATAATTTATTTTAAGGAGCTATTACTATGGATATCATGAAACTGACAAGAGAACTCGGCCGCGCTTTGCAGCAGGACCAGACCTACATCAACATGAGCGTTGCGGAGCAGCAGTGCAACGAGGACGAAGCTTTGCAGAACGCTATCGGCGAATTCAACTTAAAGCGCATGGCCATCAACAACGAGGCGGGAAAGGAAGACCGCAGCGAGGAGCTTATCGAGCAGTACAACAAAGAACTGCGCGAGATTTACGGCAGAGTGATGCAGAACGAGCACATGGCGGCGTATCAGGCGGCAAAGAACGAGTTTGATGCGCTGATGCAGCGCGTGACGGGTGTGCTTTCCATGTGCGCGGAGGGTCAGGACCCGGATGGCTGCGATCCCGATGCCTGCGGCTGCACCGGCAGCTGTGCGACCTGCGGCGGTGGCTGCCACTAAGGCAGAATTTTGCAAAGTTTGCACGTGATCTGCTTGCATCTTTTCCGCCATACCGGTCGTAAAGTCCTTGACAGGCGCCAGCCTGCCTGCGAAATTTACTACGCAAGGCGTATACGCTCATGACGAAAAATCTGACGGCGCATCTCGCGCACCTACTTTACAAAAATCTGTCTTTGGTAGTAATTCACTTGTTGACTGAATCTTAACGATATGGAGGCCGGGCATGGCTGATTATTCCCCGATGATGAAACAGTACTTTGAAGTGAAGGAAAAGTACCCGAACACGCTCCTTTTCTTTCGCCTTGGGGACTTTTACGAGATGTTCTTTAACGATGCGAAAATCGCGTCGCGTGAGCTGGAGCTGACGCTGACAGGCCGTGACTGCGGCCAGGAGGAGCGCGCGCCGATGTGCGGCGTGCCGTTCCACAGCGCGGAGACGTATATCGCGCGGCTTGTGGCAAAGGGCTACAAGGTTGCCATCTGCGAGCAGATGGAAGACCCGGCGCTTGCAAAGGGCATCGTAAAGCGCAGCGTTATCCGCGTCATCACGCCCGGCACCGTTATGGAAAGCAGCATGCTCGACGAGGCGAAGAACAACTACATCGCTTCCGCGTATTATCAGGGCGATAAGGTGGGCATCTGCTTTGCTGATATTTCAACGGGCGAGCTGGAGGCGACGACGCTGACGGCGGAGAAGGGCGAGACGCTCTCCCGCGCGGTCATCGACGCGCTGTCGCGATTTACGCCGCGCGAAATCCTCATCAACCCGGAATTTACCGATTTGACGGACGTGGCGAAATTCATTTCCGATAAGCTTTCGGCGTCACTCGAGTGCATGGATTTTGCGGTTTACGAACTGCTGCACGCGGAAGAAACGGTGAAGGCGCAGTTTCACTCCGAGGTTTTGGAACGCTCCGACGTTTTGAATTTCCCGGAGATCACGGCGGCGCTGAGCGCTTTGCTCGAGTATCTCAGCCGCACGCAAATCACGGGTTTGGAGCGCATGGAGGAAATTCGCATATATTCGCAGGCGAAGACGATGCGGCTTGATTTAAACACGCGCCGAAACCTTGAATTACTCGAGACGATGCGCAGCAAGGAGCGCCGCGGCTCGCTTTTGTGGGTGCTTGACAAGACCAAAACGGCGATGGGCAAGCGGCTTATCCGCACATGGCTCGAGCAGCCGCTTTTGAGCCCGGCGGGCATTACGCTGCGGCAAAACGCGGTGGAGGAGCTGTTTGAGAACCGCCCGCTTTTAGACGATGTGACCGAGGCGCTGACGGGCATTTTTGACCTGGAGCGCATTATGACGCGCGTGGTGTACGGCTCTGTAAACGGCAAAGACCTGCGTGCGCTGTGGTCGGCGCTGACGCGCTTGCCGCAGCTGAAAGCGCTTTCTGCGACGTTTAAAGCGACGATGCTGCGCGACATCGACAGCCGCATGGATGTGCTCTCCGATATTTGCGAACTCATCGACCGCGCCGTTGTGGAGGAGCCGCCGCACACGATCCGTGAGGGCGGCATTATCCGCGAGGGCTTCAACGCGGAGCTTGACGAAGTGAAAAGTGACATGACGAACGGCAAGCAGCTCATCGCCGAGCTGGAGGCGCGCGAGCGCGAAGCGACGGGCATTCCGAAACTGCGCGTGGGATATAACCGCGTGTTCGGGTATTACCTCGAAGTTTCGAACGCGTTTAAGGACAAGACGCCGGAGCACTACGTGCGCAAGCAGACGCTTGCAAACGGCGAGCGGTACATCACGCAGGAATTAAAGGAGCTTGAAAACCGCATCTTAGGTGCGCACGACCGTTCTATTGCACTTGAGGGCAAGCTGTTTGAAGAAGTGCGCAGGACGATTGCGGAGCAGCTGACCCGCGTGCAGGAGACGGCGAAGGCGATTGCGGAGCTGGATGTTTTGGCATCGTTTGCGGCGGTATCTGTGCGGAACGACTACACGCGCCCGACCATTACGGCGAACGGCAGGCTGTATTTAAAGGACAGTCGTCACCCGGTGGTGGAGGCGCTGCTGACGGGCAGCACGCCGTTTGTGCCGAACGACCTTGAGATGGACCCGAACCAGAACCGTGTGTCTATCATTACGGGCCCGAACATGGCGGGTAAATCTACATATATGCGGCAGGTGGCGGTCATTGTCATCATGGCGCAAATCGGCTGCTTTGTGCCGGCGAGCGCGGCGGAGATCGGCATTGTGGACGGCATCTACACGCGCGTGGGCGCTTCCGACGACCTTGCGGCGGGGCAATCTACGTTCATGGTGGAAATGGCCGAGGTGGCGGAAATTTTGAAGAGCGCCACGAAGGACAGCTTGCTGATTTTAGATGAGATCGGCCGCGGCACCTCGACGTTTGACGGCATGAGCATTGCGCGGGCGGTCATCGAATACGTACACGACAAAAAGCTGTGCGGTGCGAAGACGCTGTTTGCGACGCATTACCACGAGCTGACGGAGCTGGAAGACCTTTTGCCCGGTGTGCAGAACTTCAGTATTGCGGTGAAAAAGCGCGGAGACGACATCACGTTCCTGCGGCGTATCGTGCGCGGCGGCGCGGACGACAGCTTCGGTATTGAGGTCGCGAAGCTCGCGGGCGTGCCGGACAAGGTGGTGCGGCGTGCGAAAGAGGTGTTAAAGAGCCTTGAAAGCGGCGAGATGGTGAAAAAGCCGAAAAACGCCGTGAAAGTGCAGCAGGAGGAACCGATACAGCTGACGATGCTGACAAAGGACACGGAGGTTTTAAACCGCCTGAAAAGCCTGGACGTCAACACGCTGACGCCGATCGAATCCATGAACATTTTGTTTGAACTTGCAAATATGCTGAAATAAATTTAATGCGAAAGGAAGGTGCAGAAAATGCCGAAAATTCACGTTTTGGAAAAGCAGGTCGCGGAGCTGATCGCTGCCGGTGAGGTGGTGGAGCGCCCGTCTTCCGTCATTAAGGAGCTTGTGGAAAACTCCATTGACTCCGGCGCGTCGATTGTCACGGTGGAAATTCGCCGCGGCGGCGTGACGTATATCCGTGTGACGGACAATGGCTGCGGCATTGCGCGCGAGGACGTGGCGACGGCATTTCTGCGCCATGCAACGAGCAAGGTGCGCGAAAAGGACGACTTAGACGCGATTTTGACGCTCGGCTTCCGCGGTGAGGCGCTGGCGTCCATTTCGGCTGTGTCGCGCGTTGACCTTATCACGCGCACGGCGGACAGTTCAATCGGCACGCACTATTCCTCCGAGGGCGGCAGCGACGTGGAGATCGAAGACGCGGGCTGCCCACTTGGCACGACCATTACGGCGCGCGACCTGTTTTTTAACGTGCCGGCGCGTATGAAGTTTCTGAAGAAAGACACCGCAGAGGGCAACTCCGTGGCGGGGCTGATGGACAAAATTGCGCTTTCGCATCCGGAAATCTCATTCCGCCTCATTCGCGAGGGCAAGGAAGTGCTGCACACGCCGGGCGACGGCAAGCTGAACTCGGCGATCTATGCGGTGTTCGGCAAGGAGTTTTCCGGCGCTTTGCTGCCGGTGGATTATACCTTGGGCGGCATTCGCGTGCACGGGTATATCTCGTCGCCGATTGCGAGCCGACCGAACCGCAGCATGCAGAATTTCTTCATCAACGGGCGTTTTGTGCGCAGTCGCACGGCGTGTGTGGCGCTGGAGGAAGCGTACAAGGGCGCGATTATGGTGGGTAAATTCCCGGCGTGCGTGCTGCACATCGAGCTGCCGTCGTCGGTCGTCGACGTGAACGTGCATCCGGCGAAGCTGGAGGTGCGCTTTGTGAACGAGCGTCCGGTGTTTGATGCGGTGTACCACGGGGTGAAATCCGCCGTGACAGCGAGCCGCGATATGAAGTCCGTTGACCTTGCGCAGCACGCAAGGCGGCCCGTCGACCCGTATAAGCCGGATGTGGTCGTAAAGCCGCAGCAAATGGTGCTGAATCCGCCGCCGAACACGCACGCCAACCCCCCCGCCAAAAACGGAGACGGGGAAGCCGATGCCTGCGCCGGTCGTGAAGTCTGCGCCCGTTATCAACACGAGCAAAAAAGAGGCGGAAGCGCCGTATGAGCCGCCCGTCGATATGCCGCCGATGCCGCATACGTTCTCGGACAGTGCAGAGCGGGAGGAAAAGCCGCAGCTTGAAAGGATTCGTACGTCGATCGAGCGCGTTTTGGAGGCGGAGCCGCAGCCGGTGACAAAGCCGGAAGTGATAACGGAAGAACCGCCCTTACCGCAGCCGCCCGAGACGGAGCCCGTGCCGCCGGCGTGGGAGGAAACACCCGTGCAGACGGAAGCGGTGCAGGAAAATCCGGAAAGCAACGCACAGCCGGAAACATACATCGTGCCGGAGACGGAGCGGGATTTGTCCCGCACGGCGCATAAGGTGATCGGCGAGGTGTTTGACACGTATATCATCCTTGAATACGACGCGCAGACGCTGATGTTTATCGACAAGCATGCCGCGCATGAGCGACTGCTGTACGAAAAGCTCAAACGGCGCGAAGAAGCTGCTATGGCGCAGACGCTGCTTGTGCCCGTGACGGTGACGATGGACAAAAACGAGTACACGGCGGTTTTGCAGAATTTGAGTGTTTTTGAGCAGGCGGGCTTTGACGTGGAAGATTTCGGCAGCGGTACCGTTTTGGTGCGCAGCGCGCCGCTTAATTTGAACGGTGCGGACATCAAGGACTCCGTGCTCGAAATGGCGGGATACCTTGAAGAAAACAAGACCGACGCGACGACGGAACACATGGACTGGCTGTACCACAACATTGCGTGCCGCGCAGCCATTAAGGGTGGGAACGCCTCGAAAAAAGAGGAGCTCATTGCACTTGCGGAGGAGCTGGAAGCGAACCCCGATGTGCGCTACTGCCCGCACGGCAGACCGATCTACGTGATGCTGAAAAAGCGAACGCTGGAAAAAGAATTCGGCAGAGTTTAACGGTTTGCTCACAAACACGGCTGAAAGTTGTGTTATTATAAAGTTATGTAAACAAAAGGAGGCGCCGGAATGCCGGAAGTACAAGAGAAAATCAAGGTATTTGCGGTGTGCGGGCCGACAGCCTCCGGCAAGACCTCGCTTTCCGTAACGCTTGCGAAAAAGCTCCATGCGGAGGTGGTTTCGTGTGACTCGATGCAGATTTATAGGGGCATGGAGATCGGCACGGCAAAGCCGACCGCGGACGAGATGCAGGGTGTGCCGCACCACCTGATGGGTTTTCAGGATCCCGCGGAGCCGTTCAGCGTGAGTGACTATGTGGCGCTTGCGGGAAAGGTGATCGAAGACATACATGCGCGTGGCAAAAACGTGTTGCTAGTCGGTGGCACGGGCTTATATGCGCGCTCGCTTTTAAAGGCGGTGCCGTTTACGGAAAACAGCCGAGACGATGAAATCCGCGGTAATTTGGAAGCGGAATTTGCGGCAGACGGCATTGAACCGCTTTATGCGCGTTTAAAGGCGCTTGACCCCGAGGGGGCAGAGGGTATCCATCCGAATAATACGCGTAGGGTCATCCGCGCGCTTGAATACTGCATGGTAACGGGCGAGTCGTTCTCGAAGCAGGCGAAGGACTCGAAAGCGGTGGAATCGCCGTATGACGGGAAAATGTTGGTGCTGTCTTTCAGAGACCGCGAGACGCTTTACGGACGTATCAACCTGCGCGTGGAGCAGATGTTTGCAGACGGCTTATTAAAAGAAGCCGAGGATTATTTTAAGCGGTATGGCACGCCGGGGCAGACCTCCGTGCAGGCCATCGGCTACAAGGAGCTGTTCCCGTATTTTGAGGGGCAGTGCTCCTTAGACGAAGCAAAGGAAAATATAAAAAGGGAAACACGGCGCTATGCCAAGCGCCAATTGACGTGGTTCCGCCGGGAGGAAGATGCCGTGTGGCTTTTTGCGGATGATTTTGATACCCCGGCAGACCTGATAAGCGCGGCAGAGGACATAGCCCGCGCGCATTTTGAAGACTGAAAGGAAGCCCCGCTATGGGAAGCAACACATTATTTCGTAAAATCAGTTCGATTGCCGTGGCGATTTTGCTTTTGATATATGTAGGCTACCAGATTTACAGAAGCCAATACACCGGATTTAAAACGGAAACGGCCATGTACGCTGACCTTTCCGCATCCATCGACACCACGGGCTTTATTATCCGCAATGAGGAGCTTGTGTACTCGCGGTACGACGGCGTTTTGAACTACACGCTCGACGACGGAGAGAAAACAGCGTTCGGCGGCACGGTGGCAGAGTTGTACCCCGCGGAAGAGGACGCCGCCGCACACAACCGCATGCTGCGCATCGACGAGGAGCTTACGCGGCTAGCCGTGCTAGAGAACCCCACGGAGGTCGCGTCCTCGAACCCGAAGAACATCGGCAGCCAGATCAATAAAACGGTCACAGGGCTGCTTTCCGATTTGAAATCCGGTGCGTTTTCGTCGATCTCGAACGATAAAAACGACCTGTACCTCTTGATGGGCCAAAAGCAGATTGTGACGGGCGCGGAGGATTCCGCGAGCTATGTGGCGCACATTGAGAATTTGAAATCGGAGCGTGCAACGCTGGAGACGACGACCTCTTCAAGCACCGGCACGGTGACGTCGCCGGCTTCCGGTTATTTTATCCATACGGTGGACGGCTACGAAAACGCGGTGGACACCGACGATGTGGAGCAGCTGACCGTAAGCGATGTGCGTGCGCTGGAAGAAGGCGAAGCGGGCAGCAATGCGGACAGCACGGTCATCGGCAAGGTGGCAAAGGAATTCAACTGGTACATTGCGTGCATCATCGATGAAAACGACCTTGTGCGGCTTGACCGCACGACGAATGTGAAGGTGGAGATGCCGTTTGCGACGGCGGAGACAATCCCGGCCGAGGTCGTGAAGATCAATAGGGACGAAGCGAGCGGGGACGCAGTGGTCATTTTGAAGTGCTCTTACATGAACACAGACCTTGCCGCCGCGCGCAAAGAGCCGCTGCGCATCGATTTACAGTCGTATGCCGGTGTGCTCGTGAACGAAAAGGCCATCCACTTTGCGGATGTGACCGTGACGGATACGGACACGGACGGCAATGTGACGGAGCATGTGGAACAGAACGTGAAGGGTGTTTACATCAAGTCCGGCAGCCGCGTGCGCTTTGTGCAGGTATTCTCCGATGCGACGATCGACGGCTATGCCGTGTGCAAGCTGAACCTTTCCTCCTCGGAAAAAGAGCAGCTCGTCACCTCGAGAACGATACAGCTTTACGATGAAGTCATTGTGGAAGGGACGGATCTTTATGACGGAAAAATGCTTTGAGGAGCGTTTTAGAGACGTAGAGGAAAACTATAAGGTCATCACGAACCGCATTGCGGAGGCAGCGGTGCGCTCCGGCAGAAAGCCCGAGGACATCACGTTTCTTGCGGCGACGAAGACCGTGCCGGCGGAGGTCATCAACCACGCCATCGGCTGCGGCCTGCGCTTCATCGGCGAAAACCGCGTGCAGGAATTCATGGACAAATATGAAAAGATCGATTGGGACAAGGGCGTTTCCGGCCAGATCATCGGGCGCTTGCAGACGAACAAGGTGAAATATATCATCGATAAGGTCGACTGCATCCAGTCGGTGGATTCCGTAAAGCTTGCAAAGGAAATTTCCCGCCTTGCGGAGAAAATAGGCCGCAAAATGCCGGTGCTCATTGAAGTGAATATCGGCGGGGAAGAAAGCAAGGGCGGCATCGAAAAAGCTGCGCTGCCCGCGTTATTGGAAGAAATTGCCGTGCTGCCGGGCATTCAGGTGAACGGATTGATGGCAATTCCACCAATTTGTGCGGAAAAATCCGCGCTATGCAATTATTTTTCCCAAATGCATCAATCTTTTATTGACATCCGCGCCAAAAAAATAGATAATGTATTTATGAATTGCCTTTCGATGGGTATGTCTTCCGATTACGCGGAGGCCATCGAGTGCGGCGCCACTATGGTGCGCATCGGCTCTTCGCTTTTCGGTCCGCGCGACTACACGCGCTGACCGACCCTGTTATGCAGAAAATGGAGGTATAATATATGGCAGGCATTGTAGAGAAGCTTCAGAAAATGTGGAACCCGCCCGACGACGAGTATGATGAATACTACGAGGACGAGGCCACGGAGCCCACGGCAGACAGCCGCGAGGAGCAGCCTTCCGCACGCCGTTCGTTCTCCTCTTCAAGCTCGAACCGCGTTGTGAACATTAACCACGCACGCGCAGGCGCACAGGTGGTTGTGTTTAAGCCGAACTCTTTCCGTGACGACACAAATAGCATTGCGGATGAGATCAACCAGGGCCATACGGTCGTTGTGAATTTTGAAGAGACGAACGCGAGCGAGGCGCGCTATATTCTGGCGTTCCTCAGCGGCGCTTCTTACGCGAACCACGGCGAGGTGAGACCCATCGCCGCGAAGACGTATATTTTCACGCCTGCGGGTGTGAGCCTGAGCGGTGCGGAGATTCGCGATGATCTTGCACAGAACGGCGTAACGTTCTGATATGGCCGCACAGGAAGACAAGCTTTTTGAAGCGAAAATAGAGGATTGCCTGCGCCTTGGCGGAAAAAGGCCGGCGTTTTTGGGCTTTTTGGATCTTTCCGAGCGCGCGTACGCAGAAGAATATTTGCGCCGTGCGCATGCGGAAAATTACCGGTTTTTCGGTGGCTTTCCTGAAGCGGAGCGAACGGTTTTGGGCGTGTTTCCGGATTATATGGAGCCCTTAGATGAGGAGTTCCCGGTGACGGGGCTCACGGTGAAGTTTCGCCGGCAGGATGCGCTTTCACACCGCGATTTTATGGGCTCATTTCTGGCACAGGGCGTGGTGCGTGCATCGCTCGGCGATATTCTGGCCGAAGAAGGGTGCGCCGTGCTGTTTGTGAAAACAGAGCTTGCGCCGCACTTTCTTTCGCAGATCGATAAGATCGGTCGGGTGGGGGTGCAGATTACAAAGGGCTTTACAGATCCGCTGCCGCAGGCGCACAGCTTTCAGCCGATGGGCGGCGTGGTCGCTTCGGAACGCTTAGACTGCTTGGTTGCCTTTTTGGCGGGTACCGGCAGGGAAAAAGCCGCGCAGATGGTGCACGCGGGTCTGGTTTCCGTCAACCATAGGGAGACGGATTCCGTTTCGCACCGTGTAAATGAAGGAGACATCATCTCCATACGCCGCTGCGGGCGATTTATTGTTGATATGCTCGGCCCGGTCACGAAAAAGGGCCGTTTATCTGTGAAATGCAGAAAATACATATAGGAGGCTTACACACATGTTATCGATTAAAGACATCAATGAAGTCAGCTTCAGAAAATCAAATTTTTCCGGTTACAATTCTGATGATGTCGATCAGTTTATTGATGAAGTTTTGGAGACCGTAACGGCGCTCACAAAGGAAAACGCAGAGATTAAAACGCGCAAGACGGATGATTCCGCCGCTGTGCAGCAGTTACAGGCGAAAAACGCCGAGCTGCAGGAGAAGCTTTCTATTTTGGCTGCAAAAATTGAGTCTTACCGTGCAGAGGAAGACGGTATTAAGGACGCAATCCTCAGCGCACAGCGCCTTGGCAATGCTTCCATCCGTGAGGCAAAGGCGAAGGCCGAGAAGATTGTGAACGACGCAAACGCGAAGGCGGACGCTCTTGTAAAAGATGCGAAGGGCCGCTCCGAAACGCTTGTGAAGTCCTATGAAAAGCAGATCGCCGCAAAAGAGAAAGAGCTGGAGAACATGAAGCGCGAGGTGACAAACTTCCGCGCATCGCTCTACGGCATCTATAAAGAACACCTTGCCGTGATTGAGAAGATTCCGACGTTTGACCTGCCGGAGGAAGAGCAGGAGGAAAAAGCGCCCGCCGAGGAACCGACGCCGGTATATACCGAGCCCGAAGTGATTGAGGAGCCGGAAGAAGAAATCCCGGTGCCTGCGGCACAGCAGGTCGAAGAGGAACCCGCACCGGCTCCCGCAGAGCCGAAGCCCGCTCCCGCACCTGTCCCGGAACCGATCCCCGCACCGGCGCCGGTACAGCCGCAGCCTGTTTACGACAAGGACTCTTACATTAAGGAGCAGTTCAGCGGCATCGGCCTTGATCTGAACGCTTACGCCGACATCCCGGAATCTTTGCAGAAAGAAAAGGATGCCCTTTTCAGCACGCTGGAGTTCGGCGTTGAAGACGAAGGCGACAAGAAAAAGGGTAAATTTAAGAGAAGATAAAACCAGCAGAAAGGCACGGATCAATATATGGATTACAAAAGCACATTGAACCTCCCCAAGACCGACTTTGCCATGCAGGCCGGCCTACCGAAGCGCGAGCCGGTAATGCTCGAAAAGTGGTATGAAGACAAGGTTTACGAGACCGTTCTCGAAAAGAACGACGGTAAGCCGCTTTATGTTCTGCACGACGGCCCTCCGTATGCAAACGGCGATATCCACCTCGGCACGGCGCTGAATAAGACGCTGAAGGACTTTATCGTTCGCTACAAGAATATGTCCGGCTTTAAGGCACCGTACGTTCCCGGCTGGGATACCCACGGCTTGCCGACCGAGCTGAAGGCCAGAAAGAAAGCGGGCGTTTCGAATTCCACTGCAATCTCCGACATCGAGCTGCGCAAGCTCTGCCGCGAGTTTGCCCTCGGCTACCTCGATGAGCAGCGCAACTCCTTCAAGCGTCTTGGCGGCATCGGTGAATGGGACAACCCGTATGTCACCCTGCGCAAGGAGTTTGAAGCAAAGCAGATCGAGATCTTCTCCGAAATGGCGACGAAGGGCCTCATCTATAAGGGCTTAAAGCCGGTTTACTGGTGCCCGGAGTGCGAGACTGCACTGGCGGAAGCCGAGATTGAATACGCAGAGGATCCCTGCCACTCCATCTATGTGAAGTTCCGCGTGACGGACGACAAGGGCCTTTTGACCCCGATGGGCGCAGACCTGAGCAAGACCTACTTCGTAATCTGGACGACGACGACCTGGACGCTCCCCGCGAACGTCGCGATTTGCGTCGGCCCGGAATTTGAATATGCACTTGTAAAGTCCGGCGACGAATACTATGTGATGGCAACGGCCCTGACCGAATCTGCCATGCAGGCGGCGGGCAAGACCGATTACGAGATCCTTGGTACCTTAAAGGGCAGCGACCTTGAGTATATGAAGACGGCGCACCCGTTCATCGACCGCACATCTCTCGTCATTGTGGGCGACCACGTTACGTTGGAAAGCGGTACCGGCTGCGTTCACACGGCTCCGGGCCACGGCGTCGAAGACTATGACGTCTGCCACAATCACTATCCCGAAATTCCGATCGTTGTGCCGGTGGACAGCCATGGCAAGATGACCGAGGAAGCGGGCCAGTTTGCAGGCCTGACGACCGAGGAAGCGAACAAGGCGATTGCACAGCACCTTGAGGATACAGGCGCACTGTTCGCTTTACAGAAGATCATCCACCAGTATCCGCACTGCTGGCGCTGCAAGAAGCCGGTTCTGTTCCGTGCGACCGAGCAGTGGTTCTGCTCCGTGGACGCTATCAAGGATCAGGCGATTGAAGCCATCAAGGGCGTAAAGTGGATCCCGGGCTGGGGCGAAGACCGCATTTCCTCCATGGTCCGTGACCGCAACGACTGGTGTATCTCCCGTCAGCGTCGCTGGGGTGTGCCGATTCCGATTTTCTACTGCAAGGACTGCGGCGAGCCGCTCATCGAGAAGGACGCGATGCACGCAGTTTCCGAGCTGTTCCGCGCAGAGGGCTCCGATGCTTGGTACATCAAGGAAGCGGAAGAAATTCTGCCCGCAGGCACAAAGTGCAAGAAGTGCGGCTGCACCTCCTTTACAAAAGAGCGCGACATCATGGACGTTTGGTTTGATTCCGGCGTGACCCATGCTGCCGTTTGCGATACACGCGATTATCTCCATTGGCCGGCTGACCTGTACCTTGAGGGTGCAGACCAGTACCGCGGCTGGTTCCAGTCTTCGCTGCTCACGTCCATTGCATGGCGCGGCAAAGCGCCGTACAAGGCTGTCGTCACACACGGCTGGGTCGTGGACGGTCAAGGCAGAAAGATGAGTAAGTCCCTCGGCAACGGCATTCTGCCGCAGGAGATTGTGGATAAGTATGGCGCAGATATCCTGCGTCTGTGGGTCGCTTCTTCCGACTACCATGCCGATATCCGCATCTCCCCGGAGATTCTCAAACAGCTTTCCGACGCATACAGAAAGATCCGCAACACGGCGCGCTATATGCTCGGCAACCTTTCCGATTTTAATCCGGATACCGACAGTGTAGAGGTCTCTGAGATGCTTTCCATCGATAAGTGGGCGCTGAACCGTTTGGATCGGCTGATGGTGAAGGTGCGCGAGGGCTATGAGTCCTTCGAGTTCCACCAGGCTTACCACGCCATCCATAACTTCTGCGTTGTGGATATGTCGAACTTCTATCTCGACGTCATCAAGGATCGTCTGTACACCGAGAAGAAGAACTCCGCTGCACGCCGCGCCGCGCAGACTGCGATGTATATCATCCTCGATGCGATGACCCGTCTGGTCGCGCCGATCTTGGCGTTCACCTCCGACGAAATCTGGCAGAGCATGCCGCACGCTTCCGATTGCGATGCACGCCACGTTGTTTACAACGAGATGCCGAAGCCGACGAGCGAAAAGTACGGCATCGACGTGACGGAAGAATTCATCGCACGCTGGGATAGAATCCATGCAATCCGCGATGTTGTGAAGAAGGCGCTTGAAAACGCACGTGCAGAGAAGACGATCGGTGCATCGCTCGATGCAAAGGTCACGCTGTTCTGCACCGGCGAGCTGTATGCGTTCCTCAAGTCTGTGGAAGACGAGCTTGCAACCGTGTTCATCGTATCTCAGGTCGAGATCGTGGACGGCGAGGGCGGCACACTTTCCGACGATGCACTTGGCCTCTCCGTGCAGGTCGATAAGGCAGAAGGCTGCAAGTGCATGCGCTGCTGGACATATTCCTCCACGGTCGGCAAAAATCCGGCATACGTGGATCTGTGCGAGCGCTGCGCAAAAGCACTTTCCGAATAATTTCGGACACATTGAATTTGTTTTAAACGGTACGTGCTTAATGACGCCGTGCTGTTGAATAATTGAACCGAACCAAGGTGCAAACCGGTTTTGCCCGGCTTGCGCCTTTTTCGGGTTATAAGGGGATATTTCTTTTGTCCATTCTCATTCTTTTGCTGATCGCCGTGCTGACAGCTGTCGATCAGTTTATAAAAATGACGGTTATCACAAACTTAAAGCCCATCGGCAGCGTGACGTGCATTCCGGGCCTTTTGGAGTTCCGTTACCTTGAAAACAACGGCGCGGCATTCGGCTTTTTTGCCGGGCTTTCATGGCTTTTGATCATACTGACGATAGGGCTTATGGCAGCGTTGCTCGTGTTTTTGTTCCGCTATAAGCACCACACATGGATGTCGCGCACGTCGTGCGTGCTCATCATCGCGGGCGGCATCGGTAACCTCATTGACCGTTTTATTTTCGGCTATGTGGTCGATTACATCCATGTGCTGTTTTTTCCGTATGTGTTCAACTTTGCAGACTGCTGCGTGGTGATCGGTGCGATTTTGTTTGCCGTGTGGTACTTATTCTTTAAAGACAAAAAAGAAGCGGCAGATAAAAAAGTGAACGAGCCGACGGAAACGACTGCCGACGGGGTCGGGAAATAAGTATGGCGGAGCTGCATGAGATTGAGGTCACAGCGGCGGGCCAGCGCGCCGATAAGCTGATTGCGGAGGCGCTGCCGGAGCTTTCCCGCTCTGCGGTGCAGAATTTGATCCGCGACGGGCATGTGACCTGCGATAATAAGATTGTGCAGAAAAGCACGAAGCTTGCGCCGGGGAGCGTTTTGTGCGTGGAGATTCCCGAAGCGCGCCCGCTCGACGTGAAGGCGGAGAACATTCCGCTTGACATCGTATATGAAGATGACGACCTACTTGTGGTGAACAAGCCGAAGGGTATGGTGGTGCACCCGGCAGTGGGCAATTATGACGGCACACTTGTGAACGCGCTGCTGTACCACTGCGGCGATTCGCTTTCGGGCATCAACGGCGTGATTCGCCCGGGCATTGTGCACCGCATTGACAAGGACACAAGCGGGCTGCTCATCGTCGCGAAGAACGACACCGCACACCGGCACTTGGCGGAGCAGATCAAGGCGCACAGCTTTACGCGCGAATACCGCGCCGTGGTGTACGGGAAAATTCGCGAGGACGGCACGGTGGATGCGCCCATCGCACGTCATCCGCAGGACAGAAAGCGCATGGCGGTACAAAACACGCCGAACGCGAGAAACGCCGTGACGCACTATTTTGTCACAAAAAATTTTGCGGGATTTACGCAGCTGCGCCTGCGCCTTGAGACCGGACGCACGCACCAGATCCGTGTGCACATGGCGTATATCGGGCATCCTGTCGCGGGCGACCCGGTCTACGGACCGAAAAAAGTCATCACGCAGCTGCATGGGCAGTGCCTGCACGCGGGGCTCATCGGGTTCATCCACCCGCGCACGGGCGAATATATGGAGTTTGAAGCGCCGCTGCCGCCATATTTTACGGATTTTGTGAAGACGCTGCACGCGGAGGACGAATAAGGGGGAGCGCTTGTGCGCGCGGGAAGTCAACGGACAATTTTACTGTTCGCGCTGTTTTTAATGGCGTGTGCGGCGGTGCTGTTCTGCGTTTCCTTTGAGAATACACCGCTTGAACCGTACAGGGTGACATCGACAGGGCAAAGCGAAGCAGCATCGAGCGCGCCGGCTGCATCCGCTTTAAGCGAAGAAAAAGTCAACATCAACACCGCGTCGAAGGAAGAGTTGATTGGCCTGAACGGCATCGGAGAAGTACTCGCCGACAGGATCATCGAATATCGCGAAGCAAACGGTGGATACAAAGATGTGCGCGAGCTCACGAATGTAAAAGGCATCGGCGAAAAGCTGCTTGAGAAGCTGCTGCCGTATGTGACGGTGTAAACAAAAAAGGCATACGTTCTACTCTGTCCGTTTGACATTGCTTTGAAGAACGCCGGTGTGCAGCACAAGCTGATTCCGCCCAGAACGCCTTGGCACAACGGCAAGGTAGAGCGGAGTCATCAAAACGACCAGCGCTATTTTTACAACTGGGAAAAGTTTGCAAGTGTAAAAGATCTAAACCGAAAGCTCAAAGATCATTTGCACTGGAGCAACAGAAAGCCCATGCGCACGCTGGGCGGCAAAAGCCCTCTTGATCTCCTCCGTGAAATTCTTTCTATCGCCTGATTCTTTTCTATCCCACTCTTTTTATCTCTTTGTGGGTCATATCTATTTACAACGCAGAGAAAGGCATTAAAAATACTTCATATCGGTTGCAATATGTCGAATTATATGTTAAAATGTAAATAAACAATTAATTTGGAGTGGGAAGAAACATGGTTCCTTTTAACAGACCGCCTTATATAGGCAAAGAGATGGAGTATATTTCCAAAGCAATCAGAGCGCATAAAATTTGTGGTGATGGACAGTTTACAAAGAAATGCCACCAATTGCTGGAGCAGATGACGGGAAGCCAGAAGGTGCTCCTGACTACCTCTGGCAGCCACGCACTGGAGATGGCTGCTCTTCTTTGTAATCTGGAGCCCGGGGATGAGGTGATCCTGCCAAGCTTTACTTTCTCGTCTACGGCCAATGCCTTTGTGCTGGCTGGTGCAAAGCTTGTATTTGTGGATATTCGTCCGGATACCATGAACATTGACGAGACCAAGATCGAGGCAGCCATTACCGATAAGACCCGTGTGATCGTTCCGGTCCACTATGCGGGCGTGGCCTGTGAGATGGATACCATCATGGAAATCGCCAGAAAGCACAATCTAAAGGTGGTAGAGGATGCGGCGCAGGGCGTCATGAGTACCTACCATGGCAAAGCATTGGGCACCATCGGCGATTTTGGCTGCTTCAGCTTCCATGAGACCAAGAACTACTCTATGGGCGAGGGCGGTGCACTGCTGATCCGCGATGAAGAGAACAATGAGGCTGCGGAGATCCTCCGGGAAAAAGGCACCAACCGGAGCCGGTTCTTGCGGGGACAGGTTGATAAGTATACTTGGGTGGGCTATGGTTCTTCATATTTGCCCTCTGACATGAATGCGGCCTACCTGCTGGCACAGCTGGAAGAGGCCGAGAAGATCAACAACGCTCGGCTTGCCAGTTGGCACCACTATCAGGAGCGTCTTGCGCCGCTGGAGCAGCAGGGAAAGTTGGAAATCGCCCACATTCCGGAGGGCTGCGGCCACAACGCGCATATGTTCTGGATCAAGCTTCGTGATCTAGAGGAGCGTACGGCCATGATCGCCTATCTGAAGGAGCATGATATTTACTCCATGTTCCATTATGTTCCCCTGCATTCCGCCGAGGCTGGACTGAAGTTTGGCCGCTTTGCGGGCGAAGACGTTTATACCACCAAGGAGAGCAACCGGTTGACAAGACTGCCTATGTATTATGGGCTGGAAGAGAAGGACATCAAGACGGTATGCAATTGCGTGAAGAAATTTTATGAAAGATAAGACGATCAACCAGAAGAGCTCAGGGAGCGGAAAAAAACGGCTGCTGGGAATCGTAGGACTTCAGCTGTCTGTTCTCTTATATTCGATAACTGGAATTTTTACCAAGATGACTTCTGCATGCCGTTTTTTATCGGTTCAATTCCTTCTACTGTACGGTGCAAGTATATTCCTGATGTTTATTTATGCCCTGCTTTGGCAGCAGTTCTTGAAAATTATGCCATTAAACACAGCGTATGCAAATAAAAGCATCTCCACGATATGGACCATGCTATTTGGTGCACTACTGTTTCACGAAAAAATAACATGGACAATGATATTAGGAGCTGCGGTAATCATTGTTGGTGTCTATCTGGTGGTGACTGCCGATGAGTGATTTGCTGATTCATGCACTGATTATGGTGCTTGGTGTTGTTATTGCGGGATTTTCGCAGCTACTGTTGAAATCGGCAGCTCAGAGGACGTATAAGCACTGGATTTATCAGTATCTGAACGTCAGGGTAATTTTAGGATATGGAATTATGGTGGCTTCAACGCTGTGTACTGTAATTGCTTATCATGTGTTGCCACTGTCAATGGCACCGGCTTGCGATGCATTTGGGCAGGTCGTCGTGGCATTTTTGAGTTGGCTAATCTTGAAGGAGAAGATTACACGGAGAAAATTGATGGGGATTATTGTAATTCTTGCAGGAATTTTAATTTTCTTCCTGAAATAACAACTGAGAAATTGAGGAGAAGTAATTTATGAAGCTGTCAATTATTGTTCCTTGCTATAATTCTATGCCAATTCTGAAGACTATGGTGAGTGAAACAATTCGGGAAATAGAAAAGATTCCTGTTGATGATTATGAGATTATACTGGTCAATGACTGCTCGCCGAAACCTGAAACGATCGGATTCCTGAAAGAAATTGCAGACACGTTTGAAAATATAAAAGTGGTGGATTTGGCGAGAAATGGAGGACAGGCCAATGCACAGGTTGCGGCTCTGCATTATGTTACAGGTGATGCGGTGTTGAACATGGATGATGATATGCAGACTCATCCCAAGAATATCCCATTGCTGTTTCAGAAATTTCAGGAGGGATATGATTTGGTCCTTGGGAAGTATCCGCATAAACGCCATTCTTTTTACCGCCGCGTGCTGACAAAAATGGATGATCTGTTTGAGACGGTGTTTTTGAAAAAACCCAAGGATATCAGTTTTACTAGTTTCTGGCTGGTACGAAGGTACATAACGGATGAAATTATCAAATATAATGCTCCATATTCATTTATGGAGGGGCTGTTCCTACGTACCGCAGGGAAGATCGCAAACGTCGAGGTCGAGCATTTTGAGCGTCAGGAAGGAACGTCTGGCTATAATTTTGGGAAACTCGTGAAGCTCTGGTCGAACTTCACAGGGTTTACGGTACTGCCACTGCGAATCAGCGGATTTGTGGGAATTATTGCCGCGGCATGTGCGGTTATCTGGGCAATCGTTTTGATTATTAAACGAATTGCGGGGGTGGCCATGCCGAGTGGCTACACATCACTGATGTGTATGTTGCTGCTGGCGTTTGGGGTGATTATGGCCTGTATTGGACTGCTGGGTGAGTATGTCGGAAGAGTTTTTATGGTTTTAAATCAAACGCCACAGTTTGTTTTAAAAGAAATCTATGAAGGGAAAGGAGCGCGTGAAACGGATGAGTGAACAGCAGCATAGACTTGTTATCGCAGGTTCTATGGACGAATTTATTGCATTGGCTCAAACGGCAAAGAAACGGGGCTATTATGTGATTGTCTGCGATGGGTATCCCGATGGGCCAGCGAAAAAGATCGCGGATAAAGCCTATACAATTGATGTTCGCGATGTAGATGCTTTTGCAGAAATGTGTAAAACGGAACATGCAGATGGTATTATTGGATCATTTTCTGATCTGCTATTTGAACAGATTACAAAAATTGCGGATAAAGCAAACCTACGTTGGTATGCCACACCGGATAAACTGGACTATTATAGAGAAAAGGATCGGACAAAGGCGCTGATGAAGGAACTGGGCGTACATGTGCCGAAAAATAAAAAGCTGGAATCCGATTTTTCGGACGCTGATTTAGCTGGGTTTGAGTTTCCTCTAGTCATTAAGCCAGTCAACGGCTATGGATCAAAGGGAATTTATGTGGTGCACTCCGTGGATGAAATCCGTGAGAAATTTGAGGATGTGGTGTGTCGAAGCTCTGGTGTGCGTACCAGCATTTTAGTGGAAGAGTATAGTCATGGTCGAGAGTATAATATGATGAGCTGGATTGTGGATGGAAAGGTTTATCCGATCAGTCTGGCGGATCGAGAGAAAAATCCGCAAACTGGAGATACCCTGCCACTACTGAATAGAGTAGTATATCCGGCAAAGGCGATTCATCAAATTCTAGACGAGGCCAGAGAAGTGCAGCAGAAATTTGCGGACGCCGTGGGACAAAAGGAAGGGGCACTCTCTATGCAGTTCTTTTATTCGGAACATGGCGTGGAGGTATGCGAGATTGCCGGACGGCTGTTCGGCTATGAGCATGAATTGGTGACCTATTCGTGCGGATTGAGTATTGAAGAGTTGCTCCTTGACTATGTATACGATCCGGATCAGGTGAGGAGGACAATGCAGCAGCATGACCCGTATTTTACCAGACATTGTGAAGGAATTTACTTTGTCGGAAAGCAGGATGCGGTAATTGCGGATATGTCCAAGTTGCTTGAGCTGGCAAAGGATCCAAATGTGCTTGAGAGCATGATTTTCTATAAAGATGGTGAAACTGTGGATAATTACGGTCCTAGGTCTTATCTGACGCGCCTTTATGTTGGCGCAGACACAAGAGAAGAGCTTGACCGGATTACACAGCGGATGTTTGAGGAGAACTATGTGCCTGCGCAAGATGGAAGCCGAGTGGATTATCCCTTTATGCTTGAAAGAGATTAAAGAAGGTAGATTGAGGAGGAAATGAAATGGAAATTCATGCAATTAATATCCTGTATGACTTCTGCATTATGTCTGCGCTGCTTTTCGTAGCGAAAATACTTCGCAGTAAAATCAAATTTATTCAGAAGTTCTATATTCCATCGTCCCTACTGGCGGGCGTGATCGGACTGTTCCTTGGAAAATACTTTTTGAACGTTCTGCCCTTCAGCACAGAAATCTCCAGCTATTCTTCTATTTTGATCGCAGTGCTTTTTGCGACGATGTTCCTTGGAAACAAGAAGAAGGTTTCGTTTAAAAATATGTTTACCAGCGTTGGAGATACATTTCTGGTGAATGCAGCGACGGAGATTTTTCAGTACGGGATTTTCATCCTAATTGGAGTTTTAATTCTCCCACTGCTGTTCAATGGGATTAATGCGGGGTTTGGTGTACTATTGCCGGCCGGCTTTGTCGGAGGTCACGGAACTGCGGCCGCTATGGGAGCCGCGTTTCAGGACATGGGATGGGATGAAGCAACAAGCATTGGACAGACTTTTGCGACGATTGGTTTGATCAGTGGTATTGTAATCGGCGTTATCCTGATCAATATTGGCGCACGCAAGGGGTATACAAGACTCATTACTCGTGTGGACGAACTGCCGGAGGATATGAAGACCGGTTTAATTGCTGAGGAAAATCGTACCTCTATGGGGAAAAATACGGTCAGCCCGATGTCCATTGATCCGCTGACGTGGCACATCACTCTGGTTTTGGTGGCTGTCGGTCTGGCGTATTTAATTAACGAGGGTCTGAAGATTGTTTTTCCGTCCCTTTCGTTCCCAGTGTATGGATTAGCACTGATTACAAGCATCCTGCTGCAATGGGTGCTTAGCCTGTTTAAGCTGAACCAATATGTGGATAAGCAGGTGGTTACGCGTGTAGGCAGTACGGCTACAGACTATCTGGTCGGTTTTGGTGTTGCCTCCATTAATGTAAACATTGTTCTGAAATATTGGATTCCGATTGTAGTACTTAGCGCGCTGGGGCTGATCCTTGTGGTGTTTTGGCAGTTTGTCATCAGCAAGCGCTTTTTCCACAATTACTGGTTTGAACGTGGAATCTATATTTTTGGCCTTTCGACAGGCGTAATGGCTACCGGCGTTATACTGCTTCGGGTTACAGACCCTGAGTTTAAGAGCGGAGTTCTGGAGGATTTCGGATTTGCATGGATTTTCCTGTCCATTATGGATATGCTGATTGTTTCACTCTCTCCCATGTTTATCGTGAATGGAATGGGGACAATTGCCGGTATCGTTTATTGTTTGATTGCTTTGGCGTGCCTGCTGCTGTCTGCTAAAGTTTTTGGCATTCAAAAAGACAACGGAACAGTTCAGCGTTCTGGTGAAATTACATTGGCTGATTTTGGGAAAAAATAAATTGAGGCTCTTTAATTTATCTGTGTAGGGGCTGCGAAGACAGGATGGACGAATAAATATGAAGAAAAATGAACTTCAAAGCCCGATTTTAAGGTACATCAAGAAGCACTGGGCGGTATGGCTTTCACTGGCAATTACCTGCGTTGGAGCAATGGTATTTCTGTTTTTTTTCCATGCACGCTATGAGACAAATGACGATACGACGCTTGCACAAATTGCACATGGTTCTTTCTCTACCTATGGCGGATATAATAGTCATCTTGTCTTTATTAACATCCTTTGGGGACGCTTTATTAAGTTGCTTCTTACGGTGTTTCCGCGTGTTCCATGGTATGCGCTTGCGCAAATTGTCATTGTTGGAGTATCCTTTTGGGTAATTACATGGATGATGCTTCGGAGTTTGGGCGTATTCTTCGGCGGCTTTTCGGCGGCACTTCTCTGGAACCTTTTTGGCTATCAGTATTTTACATGTATCCAGTTTTCCAAAACAGCTGGAATTGCCGTGACAGCAGGCTTGCTCATGGTCTTTTTATGTTTTACAGAAAAAAGACATTGGAGTCAGTATGTGATCGGAGGAGCGCTTATCCTGCTTGGAAGCTTTTATCGCTTTAGAGTGTTTGAAATGCTGCTGGCTCTATGGTTTGGCGTTGGTGTGTACTATTTGCTACCGATTCTGAAAGAGCACGACGGAAAAAAAATCAAAAAGCTAGTGGGGATATTTGTATTAATTATTGTCCTGTGCTTTGCTTGCGAGGTTGTTGATGGGCTTTTATATGCCAGAGTTCCGGCGTGGAAAGAATATGTGGAATATAATAATTTGCGCGCGGAATTAATGGATTATGGCTTCCCTGATTACGAGGAGAATCAGGCGCTGTACGAATCGCTGGGAATTTCCGCAGAGGATCTGAATCAGTATAAAATGTGGGAATTTGGAGATCCGGATCGTTTTACGATTGATGTCATGAAGCAACTGGTGGCGCTTCGTAAATCACCAGAGATTAATGCTTCGTATATTGTTCATGCATTTAAGGAACTGACAAAAGGGCTGATACAGTATTCGTATGCAGCAGGATTATGGATTGCGGCACTGTTCTGTTTGCTGAGTTATAGGAAAAAGGACAGGGGCAAGTATCTCCTCTTCATGTATGAATGCATGGCGTTTGCCGGAATACAGTTTTTTCTGTTTTATCAGGGACGATTTCTGGTAAATCGAATTGATGTTTCCATCTTCCTGTCTGCTATGGTTGTACTTCTCTTTTTTGCCAGAGGGAGCGATGGCCTCGGGATGAATCGACGCAAGCTCTCGCTTGGAATTGCTGGAGCAGTGTTTTTCGTATCGCTTCCTACATACGTAAGTATATATCAGAGCGATAAAGAGCAATTGCAGGGGGAATCAAATACGGAACTGATAGAGCTGATTACAGAGGACAAGGTGCACTTGTACATTTCATCTCCGGTTAGCGATGGAGTTCCGGACATATACTACAGCATTTGGAATGCGCCGAACCCAGCAGAATATAGTAATATCTACTATTTGGGCGGATGGCGGACACATTCTCCGCTGGTGGACGATGTTGGAGCTTATTATGGGATCGCAAATCCCTTCCGTGACAGCGTGAATAATCCGTACACGCTGTTCGTATCTAATTCTGAATGGTACATGGCAAAGCGGCTTGCTTATATTCAGGATCATTATGATGCCAACGCGACGATGGCTTGTGTAAAGCGCACGCAGGACGGGTATTCGATTTATAGAGTGGTCAGCGAAGAAAAAAGCCTGAATACTTCGGAAGCGGCAGATGGAACAGAGTCTCTGCATTATGAGCTGAATCGGTGGGAGCAGGATGGAATGCTGTGTATGGATGGATATCTCTATGCAGATGATGTGAACTCCTTTGCCTCCAATATATATGTTGGCATAATGGCCCCAGATGGATCGGAGCAATTTTACTATGCAATGCAGTATTACTCTGGCTTTACAGAAGATAATTGGAATGGTGCGTACGGAAGCTTTAGCTGTGAAGTACCGATGCCTGAAGAGGGGAGCACCCTGAACCTGTATCTGGAAACAGAGGACGGCCTCTATGTTGTGCCAAACTAGTTTGCAAAGCCGGATGTCTGAGCAGCACCCGGCGAATGCATGAGAATAAAGAAAACGGAGGATGTAAACAGTGAAAGGAATCATTCTAGCCGGTGGTGCCGGCACGAGACTATACCCGCTGACCATGGTGACATCCAAACAGCTTCTGCCGGTATATGACAAGCCCATGATCTACTACCCCCTGGCTACCCTGATGCTGGCGGGGATCCGGGACATTCTGATCATCTCTACGCCGGAGGACACCCCGCGCTTCCACGATCTGCTGGGAGACGGCAGTCAGTTTGGCATCACTCTTTCTTATGCTGTGCAAGAAGCGCCGGAAGGGCTTGCGCAGGCGTTACTCATCGGTAAAGAATTCATCGGTGACGAACCGTGTGCAATGATCCTCGGCGATAATATTTTCTACGGAAATGGTTTCTCCCGCATTCTCCAGAACGCAAGCAGCAGAGCCGAAAACGGCACGGCAACGATCTTCGGTTATTATGTAGCTGATCCAGAACGCTTCGGTATCGTGGAATTTGATGATGCAGGCAAGGTGATCTCCGTGGAAGAGAAGCCCAAGCATCCAAAGAGCAATTATGCAATCACGGGCCTGTATTTCTACCCGGCGGGCGTTTCCAAAAAAGCCGCTGAGGTTAAGCCTTCCGCACGCGGCGAACTGGAGATCACAACGCTGAACGAAATATATCTTCTGGAAGGCAATCTGGATGTCGAACTGCTCGGCCGCGGCTTTGCCTGGCTGGATACTGGTACAATGGATAGTCTTGTAGATGCAGCAGATTTTGTGCGTATGGTCGAAAAACGTCAGGGCGTAAAGATCTCTGCACCGGAGGAGATTGCTTACCGCTTCGGCTGGATCGATAAAGAAGAACTGCTGCATTCTGCGGAAAAGTACGGTAAATCCCCGTATGGCGCGCACTTGAAAATAGTTGCAGAAGGTACGATCAGAAGTTCCGTTCGCAGTACGAAGACCCAGGAGTAAGTTCCACAGCAAAAGGAGTTAAATTATGACGATCATCGTTACCGGCGGCGCCGGATTTATTGGTTCCAATTTTATTTTTCACATGCTGAGAGAATACCCGGATTACCGCATTGTCTGCCTCGATAAGTTGACCTACGCAGGCAACCTGTCTACGCTGGCGCCTGTCATGGATAACCCGAATTTCCGCTTTGTGAAGGCCGATATCTGCGACCGCGAAGCTGTAAATAAGCTGTTTGAAGAAGAGCATCCGGACATCGTGGTCAACTTTGCGGCAGAGTCCCACGTTGACCGTTCCATCGAAGATCCGGGCATCTTCCTCCAGACCAATATCATTGGTACCAGTGTGCTGATGGACGCTTGCCGCAAGCATGGTATCCAGCGTTATCATCAGGTTTCTACCGATGAGGTTTACGGCGACCTGCCGTTGGACCGTCCCGACTTGTTCTTCACCGAGGAGACACCAATCCACACCAGCTCTCCGTACAGCAGCTCCAAAGCCGGTGCAGATCTGCTGGTTTTGGCTTATCACCGTACCTACGGTCTGCCTGTGACCATTTCCCGCTGCTCCAACAACTACGGTCCTTATCATTTCCCGGAGAAGCTGATCCCGCTGATGATCGCGAATGCTCTGGCAGACAAGCCCCTTCCTGTTTACGGCGAAGGTCTCAATGTCCGCGACTGGCTGTATGTAGAGGATCACTGCAAGGCGATTGACCTCATCATCCATAAGGGTCGTGTTGGCGAGGTATACAACGTCGGCGGCCACAATGAAAAGCAGAACATCGAGATTGTGAAAATCATCTGCAAGGAGCTGGGCAAGCCGGAAAGCCTTATCAAGCATGTTGGTGATCGCAAGGGTCACGATATGCGTTATGCTATTGATCCGACCAAGATCCACAATGAGCTGGGCTGGTTGCCGGAGACCAAGTTTGAGGACGGCATTAAAAAGACCATCCAGTGGTATCTCGATAATCGTGAGTGGTGGGAGACCATCATCAGCGGTGAGTATCAGAATTACTACGAAAAAATGTACGGTAATCGCTAATGACAAGCGATGTACAGCAGATTCAAAGCGCTCCGGCGATCGATTTGCAGGAGCACTTTGGCAAAAAGAAATTGTTTTTTGTCTTAGCAGCAGCGCAGGCGGTTCTGCTGTTGTGCATTCTTCTTTTTTGCAGTATAAAATATGAGGTTTCGGATGATTTCATCATGGAAATGGTGGTTTCCGGTGCGTATACCGGCCACCCAGATGCCCACATGATGTTCTTCAACATTTTCATTGGCTGGCTTTTTGTGCCGCTGTATAGTCTTTTTCCGGCAATAAGCTGGTATTTTTGGCTGCAAATGCTTCTTTGCTTTTTGTCTTTTCTTGCGCTCACTTATGTACTTGTGCAGAAACTTCGTCTTGGCACAGCGATTCTGACTGTTGTCTGGATTACAGCCTTTGCCGCACGTGATCTGTATATCTTGCCACAGTTTACAAAAACAGCGATTGCGGCATCTATGTGTGGATGTCTGTTGTTTGTTTGGGCGCTGTTTGAACAAAATAGGAGGAAATGCTGTGTATTAGGAGCTTTGTTGGCTATAACGGGATGTTTGGTTCGTAGAAATGCTTTCTTTATGGCGATAGCGTTTTCTAGTGTACTTGTTGTTTATCATATAGTGATTTGTTTTAAGCAAAAACAGATGAAGTTATATGAGTTTTTTCTTAAAATTGCTGTACCAGGGATAGTTTTTATAGTTACTATCTTTTTGTTTAATATTGTAAATGCACTTACATATACAGCCAATCCAGATTATACAGAATACTATACATTTACGAAAATCCGCTCCCAGATATTAGATTACACCTGGTGTGATTATGAAGATCTGCGCGACGAACTTACAGCAATCGGCGTATCGGAAAACGATTATCAAATGATTCTGCATTGGGATTTTGCAGATCAAGCGGTGTTTAGTACAGAGAAGATGCAGCAAGTATTGGATATTATCAATGCACATCGTGTGAATCTGCATCCGAGTATTCGCGAAGCGCTCAGCATGATTCGGTTGCGCCAACTCTATTATCCGATGACGCTTTGCTGTGTGCTGCTCGGATTATTCTGCGCCATTACAAATTCCAAAAAGCTTTGGGTGCCGGCGGTGTCAGCACTGATGGTACTTGGATTTCTGGTCTATTTTTACAGACTTGGACGGTGGGTCTATCGCGTAGAATTTGGTTTTCTGTTCTGCGCCGCCGTATTGATCGCGTATTTCTGTGAGCCGTTTTTTAAGCGCAGCAAGGCGACGGAAGCTCTGTTGTGTGCCGCCGCGCTCCTGGTAGGCGGATGGCAGGGGATAAACTATCTGCCGGACAATACCGCACCTGTGGAAGATGCTGCAGCATACCGCACGTATGTAGACAGTACGTTTTATTATTCAGCGAGCTATTCTCCAGAAAAGTATACTAAATCCGTGATTTCTGGGAAACTGCGTCCGAAATTTCTAGCGAAAGTGAATGAGACGCCGGAAAATTTATATATTTTAGATTTTGGCACGGCAATTCAGACGCTGTACTATGATTTTAGTGTGTTTAAAAGCAGCAGAGCCTGCTTTCCGAAAAATGTATTGTTTTTGAGTGGTGTGACGCAAAACCACCCAAGTGTGCAGGACTACATTGAGTCCCTCGGCTTTGAAAATACGCTTGCAGCTCTGCCAAGCAAAAACGTCTATTACGTCAGCAATACGTCATCTGAAACGCGTATTTTAACGTATTTCCAAGAGCATGGTAGCCCAAATGTTCAAGTGGATAATATTGAAACATTGGATGATTATGTGGTATGGAAGTATACAATAAAATAAGAGAATAAATACAAAACAAGAGAAACTGGATTTTTCAGGGTAATTAGATAGCGCATAACAAAAAAGGCATACGTTCCTGAAAACGGAGCGTATGCCTTTTGCTATACTTTTTTACTTACTTCAAAACGACCTTATGGAAGACCTTTTTGCCTTTTTTGATGATGACGTGGCCTTTTTCAAAGTCGGCTGCGGTGCAGGTTTTGGCGATATCGGTGACCTTTACGTCGTCGACGGAAACGCCGCCCTGCTGCACGAGGCGGCGGCCCTCACCCTTAGATGCGATGAGACTGGCTTTCTGCATGAGGTCGAGAATGTTGATTGCGCCGTCGGTGAGGTCGGCTGCGGTGATCTCGGTGGTCGGCATGTTCTCGGAGTTTGCGCCGCTGCCGAACAGTGCGCGTGCGGCTTCCTGTGCCTTCCGGGCTTCCTCGGCGCCATGTACCATCTGGGTGAGCTCGAACGCGAGGATCTCCTTTGCGCGGTTCAGCTGGCTGCCTTCCCAGCTTTCCATCTTTTCAATCTCGTCAAGCGGCAGGAACGTCAGCATCTTGATGCACTTCAAAACGTCGCTGTCGTCTACGTTTCTCCAGTACTGGTAGAAATCGAACGGGGAAGTTTTGTTCGGGTCAAGCCACACGGCGTTGCCGGCGGTTTTGCCCATCTTCTTGCCCTGAGAATCGGTGAGCAGGGTGATGGTCATGGCTGCGGCGTCCTTGCCGAGCTTTCTGCGGATGAGCTCCGTGCCGCCGAGCATGTTGCTCCACTGGTCGTCGCCGCCGAACTGTAAATTGCAGCCGTACTTCTGGAACAAGGCGTAGAAGTCGTAGCTTTGCATGATCATGTAGTTGAACTCAAGGAAAGAGAGCCCCTTTTCCATGCGCTGCTTATAGCACTCGGCGCGCAGCATGTTGTTGACAGAGAAGCATGCGCCCACTTCACGCAAGAGCTCGACATAATTGAGCTTTAAGAGCCAATCGGCATTGTTGACCATGAGAGCCTTGCCGTCGGAGAAATCGATGAAGTTTTCCATCTGGCGCTTGAAGCAGGCGGCGTTGTGCTCGATGTCTTCCATCGTGAGCATCTTGCGCATATCGGTGCGGCCGCTCGGGTCGCCGATCATCGTGGTGCCGCCGCCGATGAGGGCAATCGGCTTGTTGCCCGCCATCTGCAGGCGCTTCATTAAGGTCAGCGCCATGAAGTGACCGGCCGTAAGGCTGTCTGCGGTGCAATCAAAGCCGATGTAGAACGTGGCTTCGCCGTTGTTGATAAGGTTGCGGATGCGCTCTTCGTCCGTGACCTGTGCAATGAGGCCGCGGGCCTGTAATTCTTCGTAAATACCCATGTTGTTTCGTTCCTTTCGATTTTCAGGTTTTGGGCTTTTGGGGCAATAAAAAAGCCCCCTTGATCTTCAAGGAGGGGAATTTTGAATATAAAAAAACACCCTCACTTGATCTATGAGGGCGAACACGTTTCGTTTTGTGGTTCGCGGTACCACCTCAGTTTATTTCAGGCTCACACCTGAAACCTCAACGGGTACAAACATACCCTTGCGCTGTAACGTGCGCACACGGACTTTTTTACTGGGAACCCGTTCAAAAAGACAGCTCCGGAATGTATTTCGGCGTTTTTTCGCACCTGCTTACACCACCCGCAGGCTCTCTGTGCCGATGAAAACGCGTACTTCTTTCTTTCACAGCCATTGTGCTTATTATAGTCGGCGCTTTTCGGTTTGTCAAGCACCGTTTTTGATTTTTTCTACGGCGGCTAAAAGCTGCGCCTTTTTTTCTTCGCTCGTCACCCAGCGCAGGAACATTTTGGTCGTGAGGTTTTCGGGGAGGTCAAGGGCTTTCAAAACGCCTTGGCGCAGTGTGGCGCTGTTTACGCCGCCGGTGAGACCGAGCGACATGAGGTCTGCCGGGGTCAGGGGTTGAAAATCGGTTGTGCTGCCCTCAACGGAAGCGCCGGCTTCTTTTAAAATTTCCAGTAAAATATCCGAGGAAATGCCCTCCACGCCGAGCTTGCCTTCTTTGGAAGGCGCCGCTTTGCGCTTTTCTTTGCCGTAAATATCCGGGATATACGCGTGGCGAATTTGATTTGACGGCACGAAAGACGTGATATACGCGCGGATCTGCCGACCGGCGTTGTCACTGTCCGTCAAAATGACGATGCCGCGTTCTTTGGCGAGCTTGCGGATGAAATCGCGCTTTTCAGCATCCTTGTAGATGCCAAAGCCGTTCGTTGTGACGATGATAGCGTCGGTCAGCGCGGAAAGCTTGCTTTTGTCATACCGGCCCTCGACGATGAGGGCTTCGTTCATGTGGATCATAAGAGCTCCTTTAGGCCACGCTGCCGCGGTGCGCGACGTACAAAAGCTGGGCAAAAAGCTTTTCAAGTGCGATTCTGTCCATGTTTTCACCGCCCGAAAGCTTGATGGAAAGATCGCAGTTGAGTAAAAGCGAAAGGCATTCACGCAGCATTTCGATGGAAAGGTCGCGCACGTCGCGCTCGGCATATTTTAATCTAAAATCGCGGCCGCGGTAATCGCCGTATTCCGTCGGCGCCATGGACGTTTTACCGGATTCGATCGCGGCGCGCACGCGGTACATGTCGATATAAGCGCTGCTTAAAACGGCCAGAATCGTGTACGGTTCTTCTCGCTGGGCCATCAGTAGATCAAGCAGCGCATACGCTTTGCTGTAATCGCCGCGCACGAGGGCGTTGCTCAAGAGAAACACAGTTGTTTCCATGTTTTTCGTGACCGTTTTTTCCACCTGCTCGGCGGTGATCTCGCCGCCGCCCGCAAAGGCGCAGAGCTTTGTCACTTCGTTTGTGAGGGCGTTTAAGTCGTTGCCGACGTACTGCACGATGCGCTCGGCAAGCTTGCGGGAGAGCAGGCAGTTTGCCTTTTCGGCCTCGCGGCAGACGTATTTTTCAAGCTCGTTGTCTTTCAGGCGCAGCGAGGGCAGGGAAAAGCCGCGCGTGTCGAGCTTCTTTAAAAACGTGCGCCACTTTGCGCTCTTTTTCGGGTCGATCTCGAGCGTGGGCAGATAAAGAATAAGCACGGTCGTTTCGGGAATCGTATCGAGCAATTCGTAGAGCTTATTGAGCTCCGCGGTGTTCATGACTTCCACGTTGAGGTCGGAGACCGTGACGCACTTGCGCTCTGCCATAAACGGCATGGCGACAACGGCGTCCGCAATGCTGTCTACGGGCGCGTCGTGCGGGAATTCCTGAAAGTTGAATTCCGGGAAGTTGCCGTCCAGCTTTTTTAACAGGCGATTTAAATTGCGGCGCACGAGCAGCTTTTCGTCGCCGTACAAAAAGTAAAGGCTGCCGATTTGCTCTTTTGCAATCTGCTCCTTGAGTTTGGTTTCCGTGATCTCGGGCATAGTGTTTTCCTTTCATTGCGGCTTAGCCGCCGTATACCGTGTACGTGCCGCGCTCGTCAAAATCGAGCCGGATGCTTTCGTGCTCCGTCATAAAGAGGTATGCGCCGGGCGAAAGCGAAGCTTCGGTATCCTCTATTATACCATTTGTTTTTAAAATCGTAAACGGGGCAGAGACCGTACTTTGCGGTTTTTCTGTCACCAAAATATCTGTGTCGTGGGAAAGCGACGTGCTGCGTTTCGTTTCAAGGTAAATTTCCGTGCCGTTTACGGTGAACGTGACGGTCTCGCCGCCGTCCGTGACCGTGAAGCTGACGGAGGGAAGCGCGCCGACATAACTGAAATCGTAAAACGCAGCGTTTTTCGCAGGATAATACACGGTGTCCGGTACGAGAATCTGCTTGACCTCGAAAAGCTGTGCAAGCTTTTCGGCGCAGCGGATGCTTTTTTCATCAGGCTGCACGTGTAAAAGGGTGATCTGCTCCGCACCGTTCGCGTGCAGGGCGGTCTCAACGGAAGCGGCATTTCCGCTGCACCCGAGCACCGCGGCGGAGGTGTTTGTGATAACCGCCGTGCAGGCGGCGTAATCGGTGCGGAAAACGACAAGGCGTGCGGCACTTTGGTTCAAAAGCGCGTTTGCACCCATGCCGCAAAGCAGGATGCACACCGCTAAAACGCATGGCAGCGCTTTATTTTTGCGGCGGTAGAGAAGCATGGAAAGCGTGAAGAAAATGACGCAGATCACGACGGTTACGGGCAGATATTTGCCGGAGATACGCAGCGTACCGGGAATGTGCTCTGCGATAAGCGTGATGATGAAATTCTGCGCTTTCACGCAAATGCCGCTTAAAAACACGAACGGCGCGGCGCACGGGGAGAGAACGGGGACGGCGAGCAGCAAGGCGGCGATGAGCCCGAACCGCAGCAGCCACGCGGAAATCTCCAACACCAAAAGCGATGTGAGCACCGAAACGAATTGCACCGTGCCGTATAAATAAAGCTGCAGCGGCGCAGTGAAAAGCACCGCCGAAAGCGAGACGGAAAATGCGGAAACAAGCTTTGCAAGGTGCGCTTTCCGCTGCGGCTTGCGAATATTTTTCGTGACTGCTTTTGTGATGCGGGGCGCAAGCAGGATGATGCCGAGCGTCGCCGAAAACGAGAACAACAGGGAGACATCGCCCGCGCAGAACGGGTTTAATAAGCTCATGGTCAAAACGGCGACCGCAAGGGAGTTGAGCGGTTCCGCCTGGCGGCCGAGAAGAATGCCGAAAAGCAAAATGAGCTGCATAATGCCGCTGCGCACCACAGAGGCCGAAAGCCCCGAGACGAACATAAAAAGCAGCGTAAACACCGCGGAAACGAGCGCGGCTGGGCGGCGTTTCAACCCGAGCAGACCCAGAAAACCGAGGGTGAACTGCGTTAAGATCGCCATGTGCATGCCGGATATGGCCAAAATGTGCGAAGCCCCGGCCTTTTTGTAGGCGGAGACAAGCTCGGTTTCCATATCGTCCCGCAGGCCGAGCAGCATGGCGGAAAGCACAGAGCCTTCGGTTTTGGGGTAGTTTTCCAGAATCAAATTGTGAAAATGCGTGCGGATTTGGTTTACATAATATGAAAATGGGCGCTTTTCGGCAGGCGTGACCTGCACGGATTCGTAATCCGTGACATAGGCGGATAAGACCATGTTATCCGCAAGCCACGAGGTGCGCGGGGAGAGCCCGAGGCTGTCTTCAAACGCGAAGAATTTCGCTTCGCACGTGACCGTGTCGCCAATCTCTGCCGGGAAAGCCTCGCTGTGGGAGAGGCGTACCGAAAAATCGACATCCTGTACAGGCTCGTCGATGTGCGTCACATGCAGCTTGTAATAGAACCGCCCGTTGCTTTTCGTGAGGAACGACTCTACGTTTCCGGTAACGGTATATGTGCCGCCGTCATAGCGCTCCGTGGGCAGCACGAATAGATTCATTGCAACTGCAAACACCGCGAATGCGGCTGCGGTAGCGATGAGGGAAAGCACGAAATTCGGCCGTTGTCGATGCTGCTTAAACAGCAAAAGCAGAAAAACGGCGGCGAACAGCAAAACCGCCGAAACGGCGGCAAACGGCGCGCCGAAGAAAGAGGCGACAAACAGCGCCGCGAAAAAGGGGAAGCCGATGTGCACGGCCGGGCGGTCGATGTCGGGGTTCTCCATAAAAGCTCCTTACAGCAAAATTCTTACGATATCTTCGTAGCTTGCGGCTTCAAAGTTGGGCGGTATGGGAAGGGTGTTTGCTTTGCGATTAGGGTTATACCATAAACTGTCTAAACCGGCGTTCTGCGCGCCTTTGATGTCCGCCGAAAGCGAATCGCCGATGACGAGACAGTTTTCGGTGCTCGCACCCGGTATATGCGCAAGGACATAATCAAAATATTTTTTATCCGGCTTTGCCGCGCCGATCTCATCGGAAATAAAGCAGCCCTTCATAAAGGCCGTGACGCCGGAATTCTTGAGGCGTCCGGGCTGCGAGATCGGATTTCCGTTTGTGGTGATGTAGAGGTCGTAACGCTCTGAAAGCGCACGTAGCATATCTAAAGCGCCCGGCAGCGGCGTGCCGGTTTTCGCTATGCCGGAGACATACAGGTCTTGCAAAAAATCGATGCTGACCGGTGTGAGCCCCGCGACCTCAAAGAAATCGACGAAACGGTTGCGGTACAGTTCCGCTTTGGTGCAGAGCTTTTGCTCAAAACGCCGCCACCAGCTTTCGTTGCAGTCGTTATAAAAGCGCAGAATCTCTGCGCTGTATGGCTTTTGCTTTGCAAGCCCCGATTGCTCGTACATATATTGAAATGCGAGCGGCATGTCTTTTTCAAAATCGATGAGCGTCTGATCGGCATCAAACAGCAGATTTTTATATTTTGTGTTCATTAAAGTCTCCCTCAAAGCAAAAAAATCCGATAGAAAAGGACGATGTGCAGTACAATGAAAACGGGCATGGAGATCACAAATTTCAGGTGTTTTGTTTTGTGGCGGATACACAGCATGGCGATAAATTCGCCGAGTGCGCCGCCTGCCGCACCGAGCAAAAGGAGCGTGCGCTCCGGGACACGCTATTGCTTTTTCTGTGCGCGGCGCTTATCGGTAACGGTCAGGACTGCGGCTGTGATATTGATGATACAATAATAGGTCAGCAGTGTGAACTGCACGGGTTCCAGCTTAAAATCCATCATATTTTCCTCGCTTGTCTCATACTTATGATTATCTTACCGCAAATCCGTTTGGCGGTCAAGGGAACGCAGAGAGAAAGGAAAAAGCGTATGATCGTAATTAAAAAGTATCATTATGTCATCGCGGTTTTAATTTTGGTTGCGGCCGTATTTCTGGCGATGAAAAGCGCGGCGGGACGGGAGAAAAACGCAGAGCCGCGTGCGGCGGAAAACTCCGTTGAAGTCGTATTCTCAAGCACTGCGCCGGAGCATAAGGATAGCAACGCCGCAGAAACGACCGCAAAAGCAGAAGAACCGCTTGTCGGCGTGTGGATTCCGTACATGGCGCTCGATGTGACGGAGAAGACCGAAGAAGCGTTCAAGAAGAATTTTGATGCCAAGCTTGCGGATGCGAAAAGCGTCGGCGCAAATGCGGTGTTTGTGCATGTGCGGCCGTTTGCGGACAGCCTGTATCCCTCGGAGTACGAGTCGTGGTCGCACCTTTTGACCGATATGCAGGGGAAAGACCCCGGCTATGACCCGATGGAATACATGGTAAACGCCGCGCACGAGCAAAATATGCAGTTTCACGCGTGGATCAACCCGCTGCGCATTGCGAGCACGACAATCCCGCCGGAGCTTGACGAAAATGGATTTTATATGCAAAATTATGTAAATCACCCGGAATATTTTATGGCGTACAATAGCGGCATTTACTATAACCCCGCAAGTGCGTATATCCGCAACCGTATTGCGGACGGCGCAGCGGAGATCGCCGAAAAATACGACGTGGACGGCATTCATTTTGACGACTATTTTTACCCCACGGACGACGAAAGCATCGACGCCGAGCAGTACGCGGCGTATGTAAAAGAAACTGAAGAGCCGCTCACGCTGCACGAGTGGCGCACCGCGAACGTGAACGCGCTTATCGCCGCCGTGTACAGCCGCGTGAAGGAAGCGAATGAAAATGTGCAGTTCGGCATTTCGCCGCAGGGCAATTTAGAAAACAACGAGATGATCAATGCTGACGTGTACACGTGGTGTGCGCAGGCGGGGTATATCGATTACATTTGCCCGCAGCTTTATTACAGCTTTGAAAATGAAGCGCTGCCGTTTGAAACGGCGCTCCAAAATTGGTGCGCATTAAAGCGCCTGCCGAGCATCAAACTGTATATCGGGCTTGCGGTGTACAAGGCGGGCACGGATGCGGACAACGGCACATGGCTCAACACGACCGACACGCTCGCAAAGCAGATCGACCGCGCAAAGGAAGCGGGTGCAGACGGCGTGGTGCTGTACGCCGTAGACCACCTGACAGGCGAAAACGCCAAAGCCGAAATGGCGAACGCCGTGCCGGAGCTGGAAAGGTTTAAAGAAGCACAACAGAATTGACAAATTATATAAAATATTCCACAGATTAAGAGAAAATATTGCGCCTTGCCATCACTTTTGATATACTGAAGCTGCGGCTGATGTATGAAAAGCGGTGCAGAATGTATCCGTCCCGCATTTTGCGCCTGTTGCACGGGGCGATACTCGGAAACGTCCGACCTCGACCTGTTTGTTTTAATGCGGAACGAGGACGGCTATAAAGCCTGCGTAACCTTTATACTCGGCGGCTGCGGCGCAGTTTGACGGCACGCTCAGCATATATGCAAAGGAATACGAAAAAGCAGGGCTCAAACCGAATGTATTTGACAGCATAGAGGCGTTTGAAAAAATGTACCTCGGTTGAGGTGGATTTCAAAAGGAGAAGGAAAATGAAACGGGCGATACGGGTTTTGACGGTTATATTGGTCGCATTGGAAGCGGTTTTGCCATGCGGAAAATGGGGCTTGCAGCTAATCGGTTACACGCTTGAGCCGTTCAGCTATGTCGGTTACGCGTGGCTTTTGGCGGTCATATCTGCCGTTGTGCTGTTTCTGCGGCTCTTTAAAAAGGACGAATCGGACGGCGTACTGTGTGTTTTCCTGATGCCGTTGTCTTTGCTCGACGCGCTCGCGTACACTTCGTTCTTCCGTACGTCTTCGCTCCATCCGCAGAAAAGCGCGTGGACGGCGATAGCGCTTTTGATCTGCGTGCTGTGTAGCGCGTCGATCACCGTTGTGTACGGCAAGCCGAAGATCGGTAGAATTCTGGTCGAGATCATCTCGGTTTTGCTCGTGCTGCTGATCGGGCTTGTCGGATTTGTCTCCCTGTTTTCGGCAAGAACAGTCGAGCAGAGCGTTTCATCGCCGGAGGGAACGCGGCGGGCGGAGATCATCAACGTGGATCAAGGTGCGCTCGGCGGAGCGACGCTTGTGGAGGTGTATGAGAACAGAGGGCTTAATTTATTGCTCTTTACGGTCGTACCTGAGTCAAAGCGCGTGTATGAGGGCGGCTGGGCGGATACTTTTGATATGCAGCTCACTTGGAAAGACGAAGAGTATCTCGTTATTACAAAGCGGTTTGATTATGTTTCGGGGGAAGAATTCACGGACATCGAAATCAATTTGAATACGGTCGAGTGAGACCGCAGCTTCAGCCGGGTGCATCGAAAAGTGTTGCGCCCGGTTTTTTGTGCGCGAGTAAACTGAATTTTTTGTGAAAAAGCCGTCTTTGGCTTTAAAATTGAAAAAAGCTGTGCTATAATACGAATACGAAAGCATATTTATGCAACTATACCTTTTGAAAATTCGGTTTTAAACTATTTCAGGAAGGAAAATTTCAGAGATGAATAATCATTTTTTTGAACAGAAGGACTGCGGCTTGCAGGCGTTCTGGAGCAGCACGCCGCAGTTTAAAACGGCACGCGTTTCCGCACACCTTGTGCTGCCGCTTACCACGCCGGAAAATGCGGCTTTATATGCACTCGTCCCGAATATGATCTCCCGTGCGACGCGCGAATACCCCGATTACACGCAGTTCGGCAAGCGCCTTGCGGAACTGTACGGCGCTTCGGTGCAGCCGGGCGTAACACGTGTGGGCGATAACCAGATTTTAACGCTTGCCGCAGCCGGCATTGCGAACCCGTATGCGTTCGGCGGCGAAGATGTGCAGCAGGCGCTTTCCGAAATGCTGGAGAGCATTCTGTTCACGCCGCTGTGCGACGAAAACGGCCTGTTCCCGGAGGACGGTTTTTTGCAGGAGCAGCGCCAGCTTTTGGAGACGCTTGACGCGGAATATAACGATAAGGCGACGTATGCCATGCAGCGCTGTGTGCAGACCATGTTTGCGGGCGAACCCGCAGGCGTGCCGCGCATCGGTACGCGCGGGGCGATCTTGAATGCGACCCGCGAGGGCGTGAAAGCGGCGTGGGAGTATGCCGTAAAGCACGCGCAGATCTGCCAGTTCACAATCGGCGACGGTGCGGACGACCGCTTTGCGCAGCAGCTTATAAAGCGCCTCGGCATGCGCGACGCGGTGTCCATTGAAACAAAGCGCCACACAGCATCGGGAGACGTAAAGCGTGTGACGGAAGAAATGCCCGTTGTGCAGTCTAAGCTCGTCATGGGCTTTGCCATCGGCACCACGCCGGAAGAGCGCCTTGCGGCAAAGCTGATGTCCGTTGTGCTCGGCGGCACACCGAGCAGCAAGCTCTTTATGAACGTGCGCGAAAAGCAGAGCCTTTGCTACTACTGCGCCGCGCGCCACGATACGCCGAAGAACGTCATGTTCGTGCAGAGCGGCGTGGAGACCAAAGACCTCGACCGCACGGAAGAAGCGATTTTAAAAGAGCTCAACGATATGAAAAAGGGCAATATCACGGACGATGAGATTCTCTTTGCAAAGCTCGCCATGTGCAACAGCTACAACGCCGTGGCAGATTCCGCAGCATCCATGGAGACATGGTATCTCAGCGGCATGCTGCAGGGCAAGCTCCACACGCCGGAGGAATATGCGGAGCGTATCATGAACATCACGAAGGACGAGATCGTCAGCGCCGCCGAGCGCGTCACGCTCGATACGGTCTATAAGCTGAAAGGAGCGGCAAAATGAGCGCAGAAATGAAGAATACCCTTGTGGAAAGCAAACTTCTTCGGGACGGCTACCGCTGCGTCAAACACGCAAGCGGCCTGACCGTGTTTATATACCCGAAAGCGGAAATGCGCAGTACGTATGCGGTGTTTGGCACGCGCTACGGCTCCATCGATAAGGCCTTTAAACGCAGCGACGAAGCGAAGGCAGAGACGACACCCGCGGGCATCGCGCATTTTTTGGAGCACAAGCTTTTTGAAAGCGAAGACGGCGACGCATTCGGCCGCTATGCCGAGATCGGCGCTTCCGCAAACGCGTATACGTCCTTTGAGACGACGCGCTACCTGTTCTCCTGCACGGAAAACGCAGAGCAGGCGTTAGAGATTTTGCTCGACTTCGTGCAGTCCCCGTATTTTACAAAGCAGACCGTTGAAAAAGAGCTCGGCATCATCGGCCAGGAGATCAAAATGTATGACGATGACCCGCAGTGGCGCATGATGTTCAGCCTGCTGCGCGCCATGTACCACGCGCATCCGATCAAAGACGACATTGCGGGCACGGTGGAGAGCATTGCGGAAATCACCCCGGAGTACCTTTATCGCTGCTACAACACGTTCTATAACCTCAACAACATGGCACTGTGCGTCTGCGGCAACTGTACGGAGGAGGAAGTCCTCGCGCTGTGCGACAAAATGCTGAAAAAGAGCGAGCCCGTTGAGGTAGAACGCGTTTTTGAAGAGGAGCCCGATACCATCGTGCAGCCGCTCGTCGAAGAAAAGCTGCCTGTGGCGTGCCCTATGTTCCAGTTCGGCGTGAAAGAGGCCGTAACCGGTGCGCACCGCACGGAAAAAGACCTTGCCGTCACCGAGGTGCTGCTCGACATTATGGCGTCCGACAGCTCGCCGATGTTCCGCAAGCTCTTAGACGCGGGCCTTGTGAACGAAGCTTCCTTCAGCTACGAGTATTTTGAGGGTACGGGCTACGGTGCGCTGCTGTTCGGCGGCGAATCCGGCAACCCGGAGGCCGTGTGTGATGCTATCCGCGAGGAAATGGCACGTTTAAAGCGCGAAGGTGTCAGGGAGGAAGACGTGCGCCGCAGCGCGAAATCCCTTTACGGCGCAAATGTTTCCGGCCTCAATAGCCCGGATGTCATCGCGAACGCCGTGATGACCATGCACTTTAACGACCGCGAGCTGTTCCGCTACATCGAGTGCTTCTCCGAGATCACCGCGGAAGACGTGAACGCGCGCATTCAGACGCTGTTTGATATGGACAAAACGGCGGCTTCCATCATTCGTCCGTTGGACGAAGCTTAATCGAAAGGATATACAGTCATGACGCATCAAGTTCAGTTCCCGAATCTCGGAATTTCGGTGGAGGTCAATCCCATCGTGTTTCAGGTCGGTAATTTCACCATTTACTGGTATGGCATCATCATCGGCATCGGTTTCCTGCTGGCGGTGCTGTATGGTTTTTCCTCCTGCAAAAAAATGAATATCAATAAAGACCACCTGCTCGATGCCATCATCGCCGGCTTGCTCGGCGGCATCATCGGTGCGCGTCTTTACTACGTCATCTTCTACCCGGGCGACAAGTACATCACGAACCCGATGGAGATTTTCAACATCAAAGAGGGCGGCCTCGGTATTTACGGCGGCATCATCGGCGGCCTGCTGTGCGGCGGCATCGTCGCGAAGATCCGCAAGATGAACCTATTCGCCGTGCTGGATGTCGCGTCTCTTGGCTATCTCATCGGTCAGGGTGTCGGCCGCTGGGGTAACTTTGTGAACCAAGAAGCTTTCGGCTGCGCGACCGACCTGCCGTGGGGCATGTACAGTGATCGCACCGCCGCAGAAGTGGTAGGCAATGTGCACCCGTGTTTCCTTTACGAATCAATTTTGTGCCTTTTAGGCTTTGTTTTACTGCATTTATTCACGCGCCACCTGCGCCGGTATGACGGCCAGACGTTCTTATTATACATCATCTGGTACGGCGTGACGCGCTTCTTCATTGAAGGCCTGCGCACAGACAGTCTGCTGTTGCCGGGTATCGATCTGCGCGTTTCGCAGGTGCTTGCTGCGGCTTCGGCACTCGTCGCTGTTGTTTTGCTCATCGTGTTCCGCAACTGCCATAAGCTTACGGGCTGCGGCAGCCGCAAGGCGATGGAAGCTGCCGGCCTGACAGTTGAAGACAAGGCGGAGAAGGTCGAGATTGACGACACTGCCGAAAGCACCATTTTCTCTGGCATGAGCGCCGAAGAAGCACAGGAGCACATGACAGTCGGCACCGGCGTAAAGAAAGCTGCCGAGGCGGAAAATGAAAAAACGGAAGGAAATGCGGATGCAAACACTTCCGAAGAGCCGTCTGATGAAGCCGAAGAAGCGAATGAAACGGCAGAAGGGGAAAGCGAGGAGAAGAACGATGGCAGTGAGAATTGACGGCAAGGCCGTTGCGACAAAGGTACGCGGCGAAATTGCCGAAGAAGTTGCCGCTTTAAAAAAGCAGGGCGTTCAGACCGGCATGGCGGTCGTGCTTGTCGGCGAAGACCCCGCGTCTAAAATCTACGTGCGTAACAAAGGCAAGGCCTGTGCCGAGACCGGCATTTACTCCGAGGAACACGTCCTGCCGGAAAACACCACGCAGGAGGAGCTTTTGGCGCTTATCGAAAAGCTGAACGCAGACCCGAAGATCAACGGCATTTTGGTGCAGTCTCCGCTGCCGAAGCACTTGAACGAAGCGCTCATCGTGGAGCATATCGACCCGAAAAAGGACGTGGACGCGTTCCACGCCGAAAACGTCGGCCGTATCATGATCGGCGATTTCGCGTTTTTGCCGTGTACGCCCGCGGGTATCATCGAGCTCATCCGCTCTACCGGCGTCACAATCGACGGCAAAAACTGCGTCGTCATCGGCCGCAGCAACATCGTCGGCAAGCCGATGGCTATGCTGCTTCTGCATGAAAACGGCACGGTGACGATCTGCCACAGTCACACGAAAAATTTGAAAGAGATCTGCAAAACAGCGGATATTCTCGTTGTCGCGGTCGGCAAGGCGAAATTTGTCACCGGCGATATGGTAAAGCCCGGTGCCGTGGTGATTGATGTCGGTATGAACCGCGATGAAAACGGCAAGCTGTGCGGCGATGTTGATTACGAAAGCGCCGAGGCGGTCGCCGGCTACCTTACGCCGGTGCCCGGCGGCGTAGGTCCCATGACCATCACAATGCTGATGAAAAACGCCGTAACGGCAGCAAAAATACAGAACGGACTGGTGTAAGTATGAGCAGATTGCTCAGTAAAATTAAGGCCCCGAACGATGTGAAAAAGCTTGCGGCAAACGAGCTGCCGGAGCTTTGCGATGAGATCAGGAAAGAGATCATCAGCACGGTGGCGGACAACGGCGGCCATCTTGCCTCCAATTTGGGCGTGGTGGAACTCACTGTGGCGCTGCACCGTGTGTTCACCTTGCCGGAGGATTGCATCGTGTGGGACGTGGGGCACCAGTCCTACGCGCACAAGCTTTTAACCGGCAGAGAAGAAGCGTTTTCCACGCTGCGCCGCGAGGACGGGCTTTCGGGCTTTCCGTCGAGAGAAGAAAGCGACTGCGACCCGTTTACAACGGGGCACAGCAGCGCGTCCATTTCTTCGGCGCTCGGCCTTTCCGTTGCAAAGGCACTTGCGGGTGACCCCGGCCATGTCATCGCCGTCATCGGCGACGGCGCGTTGACCGGCGGCCTTGCGTATGAGGGCCTCAACAATGCGGGCCGCATCAACCGCAATATGATCGTCATTTTGAACGACAACGCCATGTCCATTTCCCGCAACGTGGGCTCCATTGCGCGTTATCTTTCCTATGTGCGCGCAAAGCCGGGGTATTTGAACGCAAAAGACAGCGTCGAAGCCGCACTGTGCCGCGTGCCGAAGGTGGGCGAGCACATGGCTGCCGAAGTGCGCCGCGTGAAAAACCAAATCAAAAAGAATATTTTCAACACCACGATCTTTCAGGATCTTGGCTTTAATTATTACGGCCCGTTCGACGGACACGACCTGCGCACCTTGACGTCGGTTTTGACGATGGCGCGCGATATGGATAAGCCGGTGCTCATCCACATCCGCACCTATAAAGGACGCGGATATAAATACGCGGAGAACGCTCCGAGCGTTTACCACGGCCTTGCGGCGTTTGACCGCGAAAAGGGCGCGGGCGAAGCCATTGCCAAGGGCTTTTCGCATGCGTTCGGCGAGACGATGTGCACGATAGCCGGTGTAAATGAGAAGCTGTGCGCCGTTACGGCGGCGATGGAATCCGGCACCGGTCTGACGGATTTTCGCGAAAAATACCGCAGCCGTTTCTTTGATGTCGGCATTGCGGAGGAACACGCCGTCACGTTCTGCGCCGGTCTGGCGCGCGGCGGCATGATTCCGGTTTTTGCGGTATATTCCACGTTTTTACAGCGCGCGTACGATCAGCTTATCCACGACGGCGCCTTGCAGCATCTCAAAATTATTCTGGCCGTGGACAGAGCCGGCGTGGTCGGCGAAGACGGCCAGACGCACCAAGGCGTGTTCGATGCCGCATTCCTGCGTACCGTGCCGGACATCCACGTGTACGCGCCGACGTATTACGATGAGCTTTCGGACAATCTTGATGACTGTATTAAGGGAGAAAACCACCTTTATGCTATTCGCTACCCGCGCGGCAAAGAGCTGTATCGCCCGGAAAACTACACGCTTTCCGGCAAGCCGTTTTATGTGTTCGGCACGGAAGATGCTTCTGTCACGCTTGTGACCTACGGCCGTATGTTCTCGTTTGCGTGCGAAGCGGCGGAAACGCTCGAAAAAGAGGGCATAAAGTGCCGCATCGTGAAGCTCAATCGCATCGTGCCGATTGATCCGAAAGCGGCGGAAGCGGTCTTAAGGTGTCCCACGGTGCTGTTCTTTGAAGAGGGCGTCCGCCAAGGCGGCATCGCGGAGGAATTTGGCGCCATGCTGTTGGATCGCAATTTCAGAGGACACTACGAAGTGCGCGCTATTGAAAACGGATTCATCAAGCACGCGCCTATGTTCCGCACGCTGCATAAGCTCGGTCTTGACGTAGAGGGCATGGTGAACGCCGTACACACGGCGCTGCAAACCGCAGAAAAGAAAGATGGAAAGGCAGTTTCTATATGAAAAAAAGGATAGACGTCCTGCTTTATGAAAAAGGGCTTGCGCCCAGCCGCGAAAAAGCGCGCACGCTCATCATGGCGGGCTGTGTTTACGCGGATAACCAGAAATTCGATAAGCCCGGTGACACCGTGCGCGAAGACGCAGTCTTAGAGGTGCGCGGCAACACGCTGCGCTACGTCAGCCGCGGCGGCTTAAAGCTTGAAAAAGCTATGCAGCTGTTTCCGATCAAGCTCGAAAACACCGTATGTATGGACATCGGCGCATCTACGGGCGGCTTTACGGACTGCATGCTGCAAAACGGCGCCTCCAAAGTATACAGCGTAGACGTCGGCTACGGGCAGCTCGCCTGGCAGCTGCGCACCGACCCGCGCGTGGTGAATCTGGAGCGTACGAACGCCCGCTATCTCACACGCGAGCAAATTCCGGAGGAGATTGACTTCTTCTCCGTAGACGTGTCGTTCATCTCGCTCAAAATTATTTTGCCCGCCGTGCGTCCGCTTTTAAAGGACGGCGGCAAAGCCGTGTGCCTTATTAAGCCGCAGTTTGAAGCCGGCAGGGAAAAAGTGGGCAAAAAGGGCGTTGTGCGCGACAAAGCCGTGCACGAGGAAGTGGTGCAGATGATCTGCGATTTTGCAGTGGAAAACGGATATTCCGTACTGGGACTTACGTTCTCGCCGGTCAAAGGACCGGAGGGCAACATCGAATATCTTGTGTTCCTCCAAAAAAGCGACGCGCCGGTGAATACGGCAGAAAGCACGCCGCACGAGATCGTGGAAGCATCTCACGCGGCGCTGGACAAAAAGGACTGAGGCTTATGAAAATTGCGGTGATTCCAAATCTGGATAAACGCGATGCGGACACATACACCCGGGAAATTCTGGCGGTTTTGCAGGAAAACGGTGCGGAAACACTCATGCACGAAAAGCACCGCGGGCAGTATGAACACGTCACGTTCTGCAAAAATCACGCCGCACTGGCGGAAAGCTGCGACCTTATCGTTGCGGTCGGCGGCGACGGCACCATCATCCACACGGCAAAGCACGCGTCCGTTGCAGGTAAGCCTATCCTTGGAGTGAACCTTGGGCGGCTGGGCTTTTTGGCAGGTGTGGAGAAGGACGAGCTGCACAAATTAAAGGCGCTCTTTACGGGCGATTACCGTGTGCGCCGCCTGATGATGCTTTCCGTTACCGTGCACAGCGTGAAGGGGGATACAACCTACCGCGCTTTAAACGACGCGGTCGTCTCCGGTGCACAGTCCAGAATTTACGATTTCGGCTTTTCCGTCGACGGTTCCAAGCTTTATAAATTCCGCGCGGACGGCCTCATTTTGGCTACACCGGCGGGCTCCACGGCATACTCGCTCTCGGCGGGCGGCCCAGTGGTAGACCCGGAATCGGAATGCGTAATCTTCACGCCCATCTGCCCGCATGCGCTCTTTAACCGCAGCACGCTGTTCTGCGCAGATAAGACCATCACGGTCAGCACGGACAGCGATTATTCCGGCGAGGTGTATCTCACCATAGACGGTGGCGCACCCATACGCATTCATAAGACGGACACGGTTTCCGTCAGTCGCTCGACCTATTACACTGAGCTTATTCAGACCGACGAACGCAATTTTTACGATATTGTAGACAGCAAATTTATGCAAAGCAGAAATTAAAAGGCAGGAAGGAAGGCAGAAAGCATGAAAACAAGACGCCACGCCAAAATTCTGGAGCTCATCAAAGCACAGGATATCGACACGCAGGAGGAGCTCCTGCGCAATTTGCGCGCTTGTGGCTTCGACGTGACCCAGGCAACCGTTTCCCGCGATATCAAAGAGCTTCGGCTCGTAAAGAGTCTTTCCCCGAACGGAAAGTATAAATATTCCACCGGGCGCGACAATGCCCGCGACATTTCCTCCAAGTTCTATTCGCTGTTCGGCGATTCGGTTATGAGCGTGGAGGCGGCCGGCAACATGATCGTTGTCAAGTGCATGACCGGCATGGCGCAGGCGGTCTGCGCCTCTATGGATACGCTGCATTTCCCGGATTTCATCGGCACGCTGGCCGGTGAAGACACCATTCTCATCATCTGCAAAACGGATGAGATTGCGGAGGAAAAGCAGAACGAGCTCAGAAAGCTGATTGGCGGGGTCTGATATGCTGACGCAGCTTTACATTCAGAATATCGCCGTCATCGAGCAGGCGTCTATCGATTTTGAACCGGGCTTCACCGTTTTGACCGGCGAGACCGGCGCGGGCAAATCCATCATCATCGACGCGATCTACGCCGTGCTCGGTGAGCGCACCTCAAAGGAGCTTGTACGCACAGGTGCGGAGCAGGCGAGTGTTTCGGCACTTTTTACGGATGTTTCTCCGCAGACGCAGCAGGTTTTGCGTGAGCTGGATATTCCGCTTGAAGACGATGGCAGTTTGCTTATTCGCCGTGAGATCCGCCCGCACGGTCGCTCCTCCTGCAAGCTCAACAACATCCCGGCGACCGTTTCCATGCTGCGCGCCGTCGGCGGCACGCTCATCGATATTCTCGGTCAGTATGAAAGCTACAAGTTGCTTTCACCGGAAGTGCACGGCACGTATATCGACAGCTTTGCGGGCGCATACGGTCTGCTTGCGGAGTACCGCGCGGCGTATACGGCGCTGCGCCGCATCAAAGGCGAGCTCGATGCGCTCGAATCCGATGAGGGGCAGAAGTCCCGCCGCATGGATATTTTGCGCTATCAGATTGAAGAATTAGAAGCTGCACAGCTGCGCGTCGGCGAACAGGCAGAACTGACCGAGCGCCGTGATGAGATCCGCAACAGTGAGCGTATCGTGCGCGGTGTGGGCGAAGCCGTCACGCTTTTGCAGGGCGATGAGGACAATGGCGGCGCCATCACGGCCGTATCCGTTGCGGCAGAGTCGCTCGAGCAGGCGGCGCGCTATGCACCGTCGCTTTCAAACGTCGCCGAGCATGTCCGCGACGCTGAATACGCACTGACAGATGCCGCGGCGGAAATCTCCGATTACCTCGATAACGCCATGTTTGACGCAAACGAGCTTGATGAGATTGAAAGTCGTCTGGAAGTTATCTACCGCTTGAGCCTCAAATACGGCGAAACAGAGGAAGAAATGCTTTCGTTCCTCGACCGTGCCCGTGCGGAGCTTTCGGACATCGAGTTTTCCGATGAAAAAAAAGAATTGCTTTTGCAGCAGTATGAGCAGAAGAAAAAAGAAGCGGTGACGCTTGCAAAGCAGCTATCCGCGAAGCGCCGCGCCGCGTGTGAGAGCTTTTCCCGCCGTGTGCGACAGGAGCTTTCAGAGCTCAACATGCCCGGCGTCGTCTTCACCGTGGAGCAGGAGCGCACACCGTTGACAGCCTTCGGCTGCGACCGCATCCAGTTCCTCGTCTCCGCAAACGCAGGTGAGGATCCGAAGCCTATGTCGAAAATTGCGTCCGGCGGCGAGCTTTCGCGTATTATGCTCGCCATCAACACCGTGCTGTCTGAGGATTCCGGCGCGGCCGAAACGCAGATTTTCGATGAGATTGACACCGGCATCAGCGGCGAAGCGGCGAATAAGGTTGGCATCAAGCTGCGCTGCGTCTCCAAAAACGCGCAGGTCATCTGCGTCACGCACCTGGCGCAGATCGCCGCCATGGCGGATAACCACTTGTTTATCGTCAAAAAGCAGGAGAACAACAAAACGTATACGGCGGTGCACACGCTGACGAAAGACGCGCGCGTCCGCGAGATTGCCCGCATTATCGGCGGCGATGACATCACGCCGTTAAAACTCAAAATGGCCGAGGAGATGCTCGGTCAGCCGCATGAATCATGAATGCTAAGTTTGTAAAGATAAACAACTTTACAATCAAAATGTGTAAAGCTATATCACTTGTCAGCACACTTGCGACAATTTGCATTCTGCTTTTGCTTTCGCCGGTTCTGTTCGGACGGTGCGTATTTGCTGTAAAGCAAACCAACTGCACAGGCTATCCCGCGAATTCGCTTGCATATTACGCATATATGCCTGCCGAAGATTATTTCCCGGGTGACTGCGCGGCGATTCAAACCGAACGCGGTCTATTGCTGCTGACGCTGACCGAAAACGACCCTGAAGCCTGCGTTTGGCATACGGCGGGGGACTCTAAAGTCTATGCCGAAGTGCCGTATGAATATTTAGAGGGCAAAGTGAGCGCATTCTGCCTGCCGCATATGGGTTTCGTCGCGGATGATTGGCCCGTTCTGCTGCCTATATTTGCAGGGGGCGCGGCGCTTTTCTATGCATTCTCGTGCGTTCTGTCGAAAAAACTATATCAGCCAAAGTACGGCAGAAAGCCGGGGGAGGAGGCCGAAAATGGAGCTGACACCTGAATATATAAAGGCTGTTCGCTTTACAGTAAAGCGCGGCAACACCTACGATGCCGCCGAGGTGGATGCGTTCTTAGATGAGCTTTTAGAAGCTGTTACCGCACTGCAAAACCGTCCGGATGCCGATACCCTTGCGGCGGTGTGTACCATACGCGCCGAGATGACGGAGCAGATTACCCGTGCAGTACTCGACGCCGAAAAGCGCATTGCACCCCTGCTTTCGGACGAAAATGCGATTTAGCCGCCGATTTTTTCGGATTTTACGCTGTTTTTGTGCACAAGTATTTGACAAGAGAGCGGGATATGTTATAATATGATCGAAATAGTGTTATGCCCTTTCAAATATGTCCGTAGGAGAACGCAATGAACATCGCACATCTGAAATATGCGGTGGAAGTAGAGAAGACCGCATCCATCACTAAGGCTGCCGAAAACCTTTTTATGGGGCAGCCGAACCTCAGCCGCGGGATTAAGGAGCTTGAGGAGACGCTCGGCGTCAAGATCTTTAAGCGCACCTCAAAGGGCATTGTGCCCACACCGCAGGGAGAGGAGTTTCTCGGCTACGCCAAGAGTATTCTGGCACAGATCGAAGAAATGGAGTCGCTTTATAAGCCCGAAAAGAATAATAAGCTGAAGTTCAGCATCTCGGTGCCGCGCGCCAGCTATATTGCGGATGCGTTTTCCAAGTTTGTCCGTGAGGCGGATATGTCAAAGGAAATCGAGTTTAGTTTCAAAGAAACGAACGCCATGCGTGCCATTCGCAATGTGGTACAGGAAAACTACGGCCTTGCCATCGTGCGGTATCAGACGATCTTTGAGAGCTTTTTTACGAACATGCTGCGCGATAAGGGCATGAAGTCGGAGAACATCTGGGAATTCGAGTATCAGCTTCTCATCTCCAAAAACGACCCGCTCTCGCAAAAGGATGTTGTGGATATCGAAGACCTTTCCGGCTATATCGAAATTTGCCACGGTGATCCGTTCGTGCCGTCGCTGCCGATGTCCGACATCAAAAAGGCAGAGATGGACGAAAACGTCACCAAACGCGTGTATGTTTACAGCCGCGGCAGTCAGCTCGACCTTTTGGCGACGGTGCCGCACACATATATGTGGGTCTCGCCGACGGATGTGGAACAGCTTGAACGCTATGAGCTTGTGTTAAAACCGTGCCGTGGCAACAAACACCGCGTGTACAGAGATATTTTGACGTCCAAAAAGGAATATAAATATACGGCGGTCGATAAACAGTTCATCGAAAAGTTGTATGAGGAGCGCGATTTATTGAGCGCAAAGTTCGGCACGCCGCATGCGGAGTAGAAATCCGCCGAAGTTTGTATTTGATTTAGTTTGTCTGTTTTTTAACGTGTCGTTGGGGCTTTTTTGCTTTTATATCGATGAAATTATATCGATATTTGAAAATGGGTATTCCATTTGGTCGTTTCTTGTGTTAAAGTATTAGATGTTTAGTTTATTTTGATTTTCTGTTTGGATGGGGGTTGGCTGCGTCATGGTGAATCGCAGCATTTCAAAACAAACGCTGCTCAGGTTACCGCTTTACCTGAATTATATGAAGCAGCTCGGCGAAAACACGCCGGAACACATTTCCGCCACGACCATCGCAGAGGCGCTGCGCCTCAACCATGTCGTTGTGCGCAAAGACCTTGCAGCGGTCAGTTCGGCCGGCAAGCCGAAGGTTGGTTACAACACAGAGGCGCTCATCGCAGAGCTTGAGGAATTCTTAGGCTACAATGATGTTGATGACGCCATCATTGTCGGCGCGGGCAAGCTCGGCAAGGCGCTTTTGACGTATGGCGGCTTTAAAGACTGCGGCATGAACATTGTGGCCGCGTTTGATATCGATGAAGAGGTATGTGAGGAAGATTACGGCGGCAAACGCATTCTGACAATGGATAAGCTGATGGATCTGTGTGAGCGCATGCGCGTGCGCATCGGCATCATCGCAGTCCCGGCAGAAAATGCGCAGGCCATCTGCAACTTGCTCATTGAAAGCGGAATTTTGGCTATCTGGAATTTCGCGCCCGTGCATCTCGATGTGCCGGAGGGCATATTGGTACATAACGAAAACCTCGCCGCGTCGCTTGCAATCTTATCTAAGCAGCTCAAGGAGAAATTTGACGCCAATACCTAAGTTAGCTTGGCAGAAAAGGAAGATCCCTTTTCTATGCCATTATATAAACAAATAAGTAAAAACCAAAAACTAAGAAACGGAGTTTGATTAGAATGAAAGTTATCATCTGCATCGGCAGCTCATGTCATCTGAAAGGTTCCCGCCAGGTCGTGGAAAAGCTTCAGGCGCTCGTAAAGGAAAACCACCTCGAAGATAAGGTAGAACTCGGTGGCACTTTCTGCATGGGTGACTGCGTAAACGGCGTCAACGTCACCGTAGACGGCGAGAAGCATTCCGTATCTCCCGACACCACCGAGGAATTCTTCCAGAAAGAGATTCTCGCAAAGGTTCAGTAAGCATAAGAAACAAAAATTTAGCCGGTGCAAGAGCCTTTTTGCATCGGCTCTCCGTGTGTAAGCTGCTGTGTGCGGCAAAACGCAGCAGAAAATAGGAAGTAAGGGTGATTAAGTTGTTGACAGCCGGAATGAAAGGCAAAGCCGAGACCGTTGTTACAGAGAAGAACACAGCCAAAGCCATGGGAAGCGGCACGCTGGACGTTTTTGCAACGCCCGCTATGGTCGCGCTGATGGAAGAGGCGGCTTGGAAGTGCGTTGCGCCGGAATTAGAGCCGGGCATGGGCACTGTGGGCACGCTGATGAATGTGCAGCACACGTCCGCAACGCCGCTTAGCATGCACGTTACGGCAGAGTGCGAACTTACCGAAGTGGACAACCGCCGTTTGGTGTTCACGGTTAAGGCGTTTGACGAGGTCGGCCCCATCGGCAGCGGTACCCATGAAAGATTCATCGTCAAGGATGAAAAGTTCGTAGCGAAAGCGAACGCTAAAAGAGGATAAGTTAAAGAGAGGATAATAGGGTATGCCAGACTACCTGAAGCTCAAAAAGTCTAACTGTCAGAACTGTTATAAGTGCATCCGTCATTGCCCTGTCAAGTCCATTCGTTTTCAGTCCAGTCAGGCGCATATCGTAAAAGACGAGTGCATTCTCTGCGGTCAGTGCTTTGTCGTATGTCCGCAGAACGCAAAAGAAATCCGAAATGACGTACCGATTGCGGAGATGTTCGTCAAGGGTGAATGTCCCGTGGCAGTCAGCCTTGCGCCATCCTTTGTAGCAAATTACCCGGGCGCTACCATCGAAACGATGCGTGCGGCGCTCAAAAAGCTTGGCTTTGACCGGGTAGAGGAAACCGCCGTAGGTGCGTCCGTCGTCAAGACCGAATACGAAAAGATCATTAAAGAGCGTCGGCAGAGCGTCATCATTTCCACATGCTGCCACTCTGTCAATACGCTTGTGCAGAAGTATTACCCGGAGGCTCTGCCGTACCTTGCACATGTTTTGTCGCCGATGCAGGCGCACTGTAAGATGCTGAAGGAGGAAGACCCGGAACTGAAGACCGTTTTCATCGGGCCGTGCATCTCCAAAAAGGCAGAGGCCGACGAAAGCCCGTATGTGGACTGTGTGCTCACGTTCGAGGAGCTTTCCGCTTGGTTTGAAAAAGAGGGCATCACCGTGGAAGCAGGCGAGGATCACACGGAAGAAAGCCGTGCGCGCCTGTTCCCGACGACCGGAGGCATTCTGCGCACCATGGTGTGCGATGACCCCGAGTATACATACATGGCGATCGACGGCGTGGAAAACTGCATCAACGCGCTTGAAAACATCAAGAGCGGCAAAATGGAGAACTGCTTTGTCGAGATGAGCGCCTGCTTCGGCAGCTGCATCAACGGCCCGGCTATGGATCAGGGTCAGCGTCAGCCTGTGCAGGATTTTATCGCGGTCAATAAGTATGCCGGCAAAAAGGACTTTGTGGTGCCGCAGCCGGCTTCCGAAGAGCTCAAGCACGATTTTGATTATATCAGCCTGTATCACCTCATGCCGGGCAACATCGAGATTGAGGCTATCCTCAAAAAGATGGGCAAGACTCGTCCGGAGCAGGAATTGAACTGCGGTGCCTGCGGCTATAATACCTGCCGCGAAAAGGCCATCGCCGTTTATCAGGGCAAGGCGGAGATTTCCATGTGCCTGCCGTATCTGCTCGGCAAAGCGCAGTCGTTCTCCGATACCATCATCAACAACACGCCGAACGGCATTTTGGTGCTGAACGAATCGCTGGAAATCCAGCAGATCAACGCTGCCGCGCGTAAGATCGTGAACGTGAAGCATACATCCGAGGTGCTCGGCAAGCAGGTCATCCGCATTCTGGACCCGCGCGTCTTCATCGACGTCATGCAGTCCGGCCGCGGCGTGCGCGACGAGCGTGTGTACCTTGCGGAATACGGCAAATATGTCGACCAGACCGTGCTCTACGACCGCAACTATCACATTATCATGTGCATCATGCGTGATGTGACGGATGAAATGAACGAACACCTGAAAAAAGAAAAAATGGGGCAGCAGACGATTGAAGTCACCAACCGTGTGATCGAAAAGCAGATGCGCGTCGTACAGGAGATCGCATCGCTGCTCGGCGAGACCACGGCAGAAACGAAAATCGCGCTCACCAAGTTAAAGGAATCGCTGCAAGATGAATAATCTCTGTACTGATATTGGCTGGATGAGCCTCAACAAAAAAGGTGAACAGCTTTGCGGCGATCACGTTGACATCGTTCCGCAGGGAGAAAATTCCACGGTGGTTGTGCTGGCAGACGGCATGGGCAGCGGCGTTAAGGCAAATATTCTTTCCACGCTGACCGCAAAGATCATCTCTACCATGATGGCGGAGGGGCTGCATGTCGAAGACTGCGTGGAGACCATTGCGTCTACACTGCCCATCTGCGCGGTGCGCGGCGTGGCGTATTCCACGTTCACCATCATCCGAATCATAGAAAATGAAGAAGCGGAGATCATTCAGTATGATAACCCGTTCGTGGTTCTGCTGCGCAACGGCAAAAACTGGGAATACCCGCGCGAAGCCGTCGAGATCGGCGGCAAAACGATCTATAAGACCCGCATCCCGATTCAGAAGGATGACACGTTCATCGCGTTCAGCGACGGCGCCATTCATGCCGGTATCGGCATGTCGCTGAATTTCGGCTGGGAGCGCAAGGACATTATCGACTATATGGAGATGATGTACGACGAAAGCTTCACGGCAAAAACGCTCAATGCGCTGCTGCTCGATGAGTGCAACAAGCTTTACGGCGGCCAGCCGGGCGACGATACCACCGCGGTCTGCGTCAAAGTGCGCGAGCGCTGCTGCGTAAACCTGATGATCGGACCGCCGTCTAAACCCGAAGATCTCGCGAAAATGCACGAGGCGTTCTTCTCGGCACCCGGCAAGCGGATTGTCTGCGGCGGTACCACGTCTACGCTTGCGGCTGAATACCTCAAAAAGCCTATCATCGCACAGCTCGATTACCTCGATTCCGATATTCCGCCCACGGCGAAGGTCGAAGGACTCGACCTTGTCACCGAAGGCGTCATCACCATGAGCAAGGTCGTCGAGTACGCGAAGGATTACCTTGAGGAAAACCGCAAGTACAGCCAGTGGGGCTATAAGCGCGACGGCGCGTCCATGATCGCCCGCATGCTGTTTGAAGAAGCGACCGATATCAACTTCTTTGTCGGTCGTGCGGTAAACCCGGCGCACCAGAACCCAAATCTGCCCATTAACTTCAACATCAAGATGCAGTTGGTCGAAAATCTCTGCACCTCGCTCGAGAAGATGGGCAAAAAAGTTAAGGTATCCTACTTCTAAACGCAGAATAGCTTCTGTGTATAGAGTGTCTCGGCACTCTAAGGAAGATTTGAAAAATATAGAAAAGGAAATCTCTGTCCAAAGCAAGAAAGGTTTGATGTGAAGAATGAGAAAGTTTGATACGAAAATCCAGTATTTGAAGTATAAGGTCCTGCGCGAGGTCGCACGTTACGGTTTTGAGGATAACCTCGACGCCGCATACTATGAGATTCCGAAGCTGATCGTCAAAGAAAAACCGACGATGCGCTGCTGCATCTACAAAGAGCGCGCCATCGTTGAGGAGCGCATCAAGCTCGCTATGGGCGGCGACAAGAAAAACCCGAACGTCATCGAAGTCATCGAGATTGCCTGCGACGAATGCCCGGTCAGCGGCCATGTCGTCACAGAGTCCTGCCGCGGTTGTCTTGCACACCGCTGCGAGGACGTATGCCGCCGCGGCGCCATCACGTTTGATGAGCAGCAGAAGGCGCACATCGATAAGTCGAAATGCGTAGAGTGCGGCCAGTGCGCAAAGGTATGCCCGTACAGCGCCATCATCAACCAGAAGCGTCCGTGCGAAAAGGCCTGCAAGATTAAGGCCATCAGCATGAGCAGCGAGGAGCATCGCGCAGCGCATATTGATAACGAAAAGTGCATCTCCTGCGGCGCCTGTGTCTACCAGTGCCCGTTCGGCGCAATCGTCGATAAGTCCTTCATTCTCGATGCTGTCAACCTTATCAAGGGCAGCCACGAGAATCAGGACTACAAGGTTTACGCGGTCGTAGCACCGTCTATCTCCAGCCAGTTCAGCTATGCAAAGCTCGGCCAGGTCATCACCGGCATTCAGCGCCTCGGCTTCTATCATGTCATCGAAGCGGCGCTCGGCGCAGATATGGTTGCGTATAAGGAAGCGGCAGAGCTTGCGGAAAAGGGCTTCCTCACAAGCTCCTGCTGCCCGGCATTCGTTTCCTACATCAAGAAGAACTTCCCGACCATGGTTGATAAAATCTCGCACAACCTGTCTCCGGCAGCTGAGATCGGCCGTTACATCAAGGAGACCACTCCGGGCGCAAAGGTCGTTTTCATCGGGCCGTGCACCGCGAAGAAGATGGAGTTCAAGGAAGGCGAGCCGGCAAGCCGGTACATTGACTGCACGCTGACGTTTGAGGAGCTGCAGGCACTGTTTGACAGCCGCAACATCGACCTCACCACGCTCGAAGAGGGCGTGCTCGACAACGCCTCCTACTACGGCCGCATCTTTGCGCGCAGCGGCGGTCTGTCCGACGCGGTTGTGGAAGCGCTCAAGGAGCAGAACAACGAAGACTTCAAGCTCAACGCCATCGCATGCGACGGTATCGAAGCCTGCAAGGCGGCTCTGCTGCGTGCCTCCAAGAATGTTCTGCCGAACAACTTCATTGAGGGCATGGCGTGCACCGGCGGCTGCATCGGCGGCGCAGGCTGTCTGACCCACGGCGAAAAGAACAAGGCAGATGTCGATAAGTACGGCAAGCAGGCGATGGAGAAGACAATCCTCGACGCCATCTCCGTGACCGATGTCGGACCGGAAGCCGAATAATTAACCGAAATGAGATCCGGTCTGCTGTGCTTGCAGGCCGGATTTTGTTCTATTTTGAAAAAACGAGAGGAGTTTTACCATGAAAGCAACGTATTTTATGGGCCACGAGACGTTTGAGGTGCGCGAGTGCCCCATCCCGAAGGCAAAGCCCGGCACAGTCGTTGTCAAGAACTACGCCTGCGGCGTGTGCGGCACGGATGTGCACATTTACCACGGCGAAAAGGGCAGCGCAGCGGTCAACCCGCCGGTCGTGCTCGGCCATGAGTATTCCGGCGTCGTCACAGAAGTGGGCGAGGGTGTCAAGGGCCTCAAGATTGGCGACCACGTCACCATCGACCCGAACATCTACTGCGGCGAGTGCGAATACTGCCGCAACGGCAAAAAGCAGATGTGCCGCCACATGGAGGCTGTCGGCGTCACGATGAACGGCGGCTTTGAAGAATACAGCATCGTGCCCGCCGCACAGGCTTTGCTGCTGGATCCGAATGTACCGTTAGAATACGGCGCGATGAGCGAGCCGCTTGCTTGCTGCCTGCACGGCATCGACCGCGCGGAGATCAAGGTGGGCGACATCGTATGCGTGGTCGGCGGCGGTGCCATCGGCCTGCTGCTCGTGCAGCTTGCGCGTCTTGCCGGTGCGGCTAAGGTCGTTTTGAGCGAGCCGAACGAAGCGCGCCGCAAGGTTGCAAAGGAGCTCGGCGCGGATCTGTGCATTAACCCGCTCGAAGACGGCTATTACGAAAAATTCCTCGCGTTCGCCGGCGGCGACGGCGCAGACGTCATCATTGAGTGCGCGGGCAACCACGCCGCTGTGGAAAGCGCCTTCAAGTTTGCAAGACGCGGCGCGACGATCCTGCTCTTCAGCGTGCCGAAGGTGGAAGCGACCTACGAAGTTCCGCTTTTCGACGTCTACCAGAAAGAGCTCACCATCAAGGGCACGTTCGTCAACCCGGATACGCACCTGCGCGCCGTAGAGCTCATCAACTCCGGCCGCATTCAGATCGCGCCGATCATCACGCACACGTTCACGCTCGATGAGCTGCCGGAAGCCATTGCCATGCAGATGAGCGCCGAGGCCATCAAGGTCATCGTAAAAGCGTAAACCGCGCGCGGTGCTGAACTTTTAACAAAACATTCTGCAAAGACGTGCCGTTTTCCGTGCAGATGCAGATTTTTTCGGTTTGCCGTGAGTTTTCATTGTACTTTTTAAAAAATTGCGGTATAATAATACAAATCGGCTTAAAGCGTTGCTTTTGGCTGTGTGTGGTAAAAAATAAGGTGTATGAGGACACACCTCACTCCCGGAGAAAGGAATGCTTTCGTTTCAGAAAGCGGTGGCTGAATTATGGCACAGAATCTCTCTAACGATCATGTTAACCTGACCATGCTGACGGATTTCTATGAGATCACTATGGCAAACGGCTATTTTACCAATGGTTTTAAGGATACCATCGGCTACTTTGATATGTTTTTCCGCAAAGTGCCGGACGGCGGCGGATTTGCCATTATGGCAGGCGTGGAGCAGCTCGTCAATTACTTGAGTGAGCTTTCTTTCACGCAGGAGGATATCGATTACCTGCGCTCCAAGCACATTTTTCGCGAAGAGTTCCTCGATTATCTGAAGAACTTCAAGTTTACCTGCGATGTTTGGGCTGTGCCGGAGGGCACGCCGATCTTCCCGGGTGAGCCGATCGTCACCGTGCGCGGCCCGGTCATTCAGGCACAGTTTGTGGAGACCATGGTTTTGCTGTCCATCAACCACCAGAGCCTCATCGCAACGAAGACAAACCGCATCGTGCGCGCTGCGGACGGCAGATCGGTTATGGAGTTCGGCTCCCGCCGTGCACAGGGCTACGACGGCGCTATCCTCGGTGCCCGCGCTGCCTACATCGGCGGCTGTCAGGGTACCGCCTGCGTTCTGTCCGACCGTGACTACAAGATTCCGGCCGGCGGCACGATGGCGCACTCCTGGGTGCAGATGTTTGACAGCGAGTACGAAGCCTTCAAGGCTTATGCGGATATTTATCCGGATAACTGCGTATTCCTGGTTGACACTTATAATGTACTCAAGTCCGGTGTGCCGAATGCAATCCGCGTTGCCAAGGAACTGGAAGCGGAGAAGGGCATCCGCGCACGCGGCATCCGTCTGGATTCCGGCGA
>OGRK01000310.1_pt1 | contig 52136 bp, 66 predicted proteins | sample 1553471 | NCBI WGS metagenome assembly OGRK01 (sample SAMEA2580080, study PRJEB22360) | human gut metagenome | biome: human gut; feature: human-associated habitat; material: faeces | place: Denmark | collected 2008/2010
GGGCACAGCAGACTGCATGCTGAATATCCGGATAATTCCAGTAGGAAGCCCAGCAGTCGTGCATGGCAATCCCTTTGAATTCCGGGAGAACACCGCATTGTTCCATACCTGCATTTCCACGTTTGGGACTGATATCAAGATAGGTGTATTCACAATTTGAGGCATCATGAACCCACCAGAGTTTTTTATCCACTCTGGTTCCTGTTTCATCGAAATGTCCAAGTGCGGAACCAATCATTTTATCCTTGATCTTACCTACTGTTTCACTCAGACTGTCAGCGCATCTTTTTACCATGCTGCTGATTGTTCCTGTTGCAATCGGAATGTTAAATACTCCGGAAAGGATCTCATGGGTGCGTTTGATGCTGACTGCACCTACGGTATTCAACGCAACAGCTAATGACTGAAGGTTTTCGCCATACTGTACGGCTGCTTTTACATCAGCAGGAAACTCACCTCTGCGGGTATCCCCGTGCAGCATACAGATTGGAAGTTCCAGAACTTGATGTTCTGTTACATTTACTGTGACAACCGCATCGATGACATGTCGTTTCTCAGCAATGCAGGCGGTGCCTTTGCACATCTGGTAATGTCGGCATCCTTTACATGCGGATGGCATATGTATGACGATTTCATCCGGAGCTGTTATTACCGCTAAATGTGTCCCCTGATGTCCGTCCTGTCCACCGACCTTTTTTCCGGATGGTTTGCGGAGACTCTTAGGAGCAGGTTTTTTATAGCCATCACTTGAAGGTGGTTTGGAACTGTTTTTGGAGTTTTTATTAAGCTGTTCCTTCAGTTCCTGTATTGTCTGATTGAGCTGAACGATTAACTGTGTTTGAGTATTGATCGTAGCATTCAAGGAATCTACAGTTGATGTTAAGGAATTAACCTGCTGTAATAACTGCTTGATCATTTCATCTTTTGTCAATCAGACCACCTTCTTCCGTTAAGATTTGATACATCTATTTTAACGGAAAATGTGCTAAAAAGCGAATTGTAAGGTTTGGATGTACTGTCAAAATGACGGTGGATAAACAGTAAAAATCAGAAAATAACTGCCGATAACACTCAGATAAAATCCACAAATAAAACGTTATCTGGCTGTAATCAAGGCCTTATTGTTTAGTAATTCACAGACAAAAAGTATTTGGCAGTCACATTGAAAAGTTATCCACTTTTCGCAATAAAGCAATGATAAAACAGAAATTATATTTTCTCTGTTTTGACCAAAAATTTATGTACCCTAAACGGGGTGCTGAATAGTTACAAAATATTTAATTTTTCTCTCTGGTGTGCTATCTGACGCCAATTTTGACCCCAAATTTCTGAAAAATGACGATTTTTGATGAACAGCTACAAATTTTCAAAATCCGTGAATCCCTTGTAAATAGGGCGTTACGGGACTATATGAAACTAGACAAAACCAACGTCACAATAACAAGATGCGAGTGCTAAAAACATAAAAAATAAAATGTGATACATTGTATCACAAAATAAGTTCAATCATTACTACAACAAAGCATCCAATACAAGCGACTTGAATGAGACTTAATTCTTTATAAGACGCATAAATAATAATGATTGTCGCAACGATTCCAGAAATCAAATGACCTGTTGAATAAAAAATATCTGGGAAGGTCATCGCTGCAAGGACCGTATAAGGAATATAATCCAAAAAGGATTGAATGGTTGGGTTCGTAATTTTTTTATTAATAAAGACAAGTGGTATCGCACGAATAGCATAAGTAATAAACGACATGATCGCTAAATAAATATAAAACTGTTTATCCATGTGCCTCCCCCTTATTAAATAACACAGCGCCTATAAAAGCACTTGTAAGAGCTGAAATCGTCATCGCAAAACCACTTGATAATTGATTGATGATGGGTAAGTAGTAAAAACCTGAACGGATAATAATTGCAAGAGCTACTACTTTAATTATATTTTTATCTTTTTTCATTCCTGGAATAATAATTGCGATAAACATTGCGTATAAAGCAATTGATAAAGCATTACTAATGACCGTAGGTACAATAGAGCCAAGCATTGCCCCTAAGGTTGTTCCAAGCATCCATCCTACCGTAGAAATCGAAGCAAGCCCAAAGAAGTAAGTACGACTCACATTTTCTTCAAGCATCGATAAGGCAAAGATTTCATCGGTAATAAAAAAGCTTAAGAGCCATTTATAAATTCCTTTAAACTTTTCATCTACTTTTTGGGAAAGTGAAAGTGACATAAACGCATAACGAATATTCACGGTCAATTCCACAATAGCCATTTCTAAATACGTTCCTTGTCCGGCAATAATTCCTAGTGAAGCAAATTGCCCTGCTGAAGTAAGATTCAATAGCGAGATCAAAACTGCTTGTATCACACTAAATCCCATTGATACAGCAATCGCTCCAAAAGAAAAGGACACAGATAAATAGCCTAAAGCAATTGGTATTCCATTTTTCATTCCTCTTTTTATTTCTTTCATAACGTGTCCATTATACAAAAAAATCCTCGATAACTCTACAATTACCGAGGAATATTTTAGGCAAATTTTTCAACAATTGGTTTTGATACCAATTTATTCCATGTACTAATTAATGGACCTGTCCCAAACATCAATATAATTGTCGCAATTCCTAATGGTCCACCTGTAATAAACCCAATTAAAACACAAACAACATCTGTCATAATACGACATACTGAATAAGATGGTGACATCACATCTGCCATATAAATAGATAAAGCATCATAACATCCTGTTCCCAGATCTGAGGTGATATATAAAGAACATCCAAGTGTAACAAATAAAATACCAATCACTAAAACCACGAATTTCATTGGTAATGAAAATGGTATAACATTTGGTGAAGAAACATTAAATAATTGACAATAAACATTATTAAAGAATTGTACAAAGAAACCGAGTAAAAACATATTAATAATGGCACCAATATTTAAATATTTTAAATTACTTCTACTTAATAGAATTAAAACTAAAAATAAGACCGCATTAATACTTCCCTGAAAAACACCTAAAGGTATATTTAATAAACCACTAATCCCTGTTGTCATTGAGGTAAATGGATCAATTCCCATTTGTGATGTACGACATGTTGAAACACCTATAGCGATAATAATATTTCCAATTAAAGAAATAATTGCTAGTTTGATTGAAAACTTAAATTTCATACTTTCACCCTTTCAAAAGCATTATACTTATTTTTTAATCTTTGAATTTTATTTTCAAAATATGAAAATTTAACCACGATATTATGCAGTATTTGAGCGATTTGTTACTAATTTGTTACTAATTAAGTACAATTTTTTAATGAAATTTATTGAAAAAATAAGATTTTCTATACTTATTATATATAAAAGTATAGCAAAAAAATCGCCTATCCAAATCTATGAAATGGATAGGCTTTTTTGTAATATTCAATTGTTGTGACGTCGAATTATTATACTAAAATAAATAGTTATAATACATATAATATTTTACGCTTTAATTATACATCAAATTAAACTTTTCTTAAATAGTCTCCGCATAACCATCCGCTAGGTGTTCTTGCCCAACCGTTTTTCCATTCGTAAACAGTTACTCGTGTTCCCCTTTCAAGGCATCCATCTTTATCTTTATCATGTTTTTTTCCATCCTCAGTTAATTCATTATGTCTTTTTCTACGATAACCAGTTCCTGGTCCTGTTCTTACTGATAGATCGCTTGCTGTTACTTCATATGTTCCGGTTGCTTTTTCATTTGAAGTAGGATTAGCAGCAGGAGTTGGTGATGGTGCAGGTGTTGGAACAACAACTCCATTTACAATTGCATCAAAAGGAAAGTTTGTTCCTGGGCAATTTGTAGAACATACATCCTTATGTTTTTGAACTGTTGTAATTCCATATTTATTTTTTAAATACGCTACTAATTCTCTACCAGCATTAATTTGTACATCAGGCATAGTTTCTGTCATGTATGAACCTTCAAAGCAAATTCCAATAGAATCACTGTTAGATCCTTTGGCATGACTTCCAACGTCTCCTTCAGGTCTACCTCTATAAATAGATCCATCTTTTCTAACAAAGAAATGATATCCAATTCCGCACCATCCATTTGCTAAATGCCATCTATGGATGTCATCTGCAGTACATGATTTTGATTCAGCATGGTGTAAAATAATTCTCTTTGTTGAAGTTCTATTTTTTAAACTACCATTCCAGTTATATGTTTTTTCAATAATATTCATTTTTTATTTCCTCCTAATATAAAAGAGAGCTATTTGCTCTCTTCATTCTTATTAAAATGTAACTGATCTATTTCTTCTTTCATGTGAGTTACCATCCCATTACCACCTAAATCATGATAAGCGCCATACATTTCATTGAAGTTTTCATATGCATAGCTTGGGATGTTCCCTCTTTTTGTATACTTAGAATGATATTCAATTAATTGTACTCTTAAAAGAAGCATAGTCCCACGTGAATTTGCATCACGTGACTTCTTTTGATTTTGTAATAACCATACGATATAACCTAATACAATAGGTAAAGCAATAGTGTATGTTTGCATTAAAATTTCTTGCATAACGCACCTCTAATTTTCTTTATTTTCAATCAAGCGAGTAAAAGCTTGATGAAGTCCAGTTGATGCCAAACCACAAATAGCACCACCTACTACTGTTTCTACAGTAATATTTTTCATAACGATGCAATTTAAAATTGCACCTAAAGCAAATACGATTGTAGGAATGTATTTGTTATCTACATCCTTAATCCATTTTTTTACAACATATCCTGTTGCTAAACATCCAGCCATTACAACTGGAACAAAATAATTAGTAATAAAACTTAGATCCATTTTCTTTCATCCCTTCTTTATATTTTTATGGTCTACCAATAATTTTTACAATATTCTTTGTTGAAACTGCACCTGTTGAAATTATTCTTTCTTTACAGCTAACAATCTTTATAGTTGTTGAATTTGCAAATTGCAAATGTAACGACTTAGCGTAGAATTCGTTTCCACTGGATGTAATAAGAGAGCTCCAAATATCCTCGTTTCCATCTGTTAACGGGCAATTAATCCTTTCACCTGTTGTGAAATAAACGTCTAACGAATTGAAATATGCTTTAGGAAAAGCAACGGCAATCGATCGTCCTTCAGTAGCGCTACCGCTCCATAAAGGAACTTGACCACTTAATAATTTCCAACCACTCCATCCACCGTTATAGATATTTCTCCATTTAGAGGTAGGAAAAGGATAAACCATGTCAATATCAACATAAGCATGACCGTTTGAAATGATATACTGTCTTTTTAATGCAACAGTAACACCACTCTTTATGAAGTAATTTTTAATCGTTGAAGCATCACTCGTTCTAATAGCTTCTATTTTTCCATTCAATTTTCCAGTTGCAATATCTATTTGTAACGCATCTGTAGATAAAGGTGCATATTGTTGTAGACCTAAAACATTTTTATCTGCAAATGTTTTATTTGCATAATCACTTTCTAATAACTTAGTTTTCATTCATGTTTTTACCTCCTATTATTCTTCATCAAACACAGGTTTTCCTGCTTCTACCCAATCACTATAATTACCATAAGTTACATAGCCTTCACCTTTAGCAATCATAAATCGAGCATTATTTAAAGCTTCACAAATTTCATTCAGTTGTAACGCACCAAACAAATCTCCTTCTTGTTCATTTTCATTGGAACGTTCAATTTTGATATTTTCCTGTACAACTCCACCTTCTTGATCTACTAAATTGTAAAGGGCTGTACCGCCTTCAGGAATTTCATCCTTATAATCCGTTTTAAATTTTGCCATTTACTTTCTCCTTAAAATTTCTTTGCTCCTAAAGTAATAGAAAGTCTTGGAACATTATCGTAATGTTTTTCTTTCAACTCTCTAAAAAGCATTCTTGTATTTTCTTCAATGATATTTAGATCATCTTTATTCCATATCAATCCATTTGATGTATATGTTCTCATTGCTTTATATAGAGGATTTCCTTTTCCTAATGTATTGGAATTAATTAAATCAATATTGTAAACAATGGTATTAAAAAAATCAGCCCGTGGGAACTGATCTATCGTATACATACCTAATTCATAGATTTTATAGTTTGGATAAAGAAAATGTGAAATATCATGCAGGTATTCAATATTACCTTTTATTCTTTGATAATCAGGAGATAAGTTAAAGTAATCTCCATCTTGCCAATTTGTCTTAGGATCTTGCCAAATACTCATAACTTAATACCCTCCCAAGTACCACTCAAAGCAGTATCAAAATTAATTTCATTTTTTGTTGTTCTACATGTCATTACTTTTTCAAAATCACTTTGAGCATAAATAATATCAAATGGTTGTACTTCAGGATTACCACGATAACTGATACTAACTGTATTTGTCTTAGCAATGTAATCATGTAACCAATCCGATATTTGTTGTGCATTATCTATTGATGAAACTAATGGATTATTAAATTGTTTAATACTTCCCTTTTCATTGTATTCAATAGATTTTACATAAGTTTGATTTTTTAATTCTTCTCCTTTAATAACAATATCTCCTGCTGAAAGATATTTTTTATCTATTTCAAAAACACTGTATGTTGCAAAATTATAAATCCACTTTACACCTGATACTTGTGTTTCAACATCATCATTTTTAATATAGATTTTTTTATTAATCATGCGATTGTGACTGACTTTAAAAATCACGTTACTATCTTCAATAGCATAACCGGTTGCTTGTGTCTCTTGAGTATTTCCTAATGAATACTTATCACAGTAATTAATATCAATTCTTTGGATTTGACTAAAACTTGTTATCTTAGGATCATCCATTGCATTATCATAATCTAAATAGAAATCATTAACACGACCAAAACCAATAGAATTGATTACACAACGGTGATGTGGTTTCGACCATTTATTAATAATGATTTCTAACTTATCAAAACTATCAACATTATTTAAAACAGTATATTTTTCAAAAGTATTGTCATTTACATTAAATGTTTCAATAAGTTCATTCTTTAAATAATAATTCAAAGTAAAATCCGTTGCATATTCATTTCCTACGCTGTCAAAGACAATAGGTATTTCATACATAGATGTTGGTAGTGAATAAGAAATCTCAATAGTTGGATTTTCTTGAAAACTACAATCTTCTAAAGAAATCTTATCACTGATAAATCCTGTCTGTTCCAATTCATCCAAATTATCAGGAACAATAATCATATTTTCTTTATCACCATTCATGTAATTTAGTTGAAAAGATGCATAACTATATTGTGGTAATTTTGTTGATTCAAAAGCCTGTCTTAAATTACTGATTTCAACGTGACCATTATCTTCAAATGAAATTTTAGGATCTATTGCATTTTTAAATGTAATAACTCCATTTTCATCACAATACAGTACACAATGCCCTGCGTTAGCAATAAGCTGCAGCGCCTGTTTGATATCGATTGCTTCCATATACGGATTCAATGTCACAATATCCTTTAAACATTCATCTAATTTATATTCTCCGGTTTCTTTGGTTTGTTCCCAGTAATAATCAAAAATAGTGTTTGCTAAGTCCCACAAGGTAATACCATTTTGAGTGTATTGTTCTTTTATTTGAGCACCATATACATCAAGCTCCATACAATTAAATCTATCAATACAATTAAATGTCACTTTGTAATTTTCACTTTTCGGTTGATCATTCAAATACAACGTGTCTGCTTTAAACCATTCTGTTTTGTCGTTTTCTAATAACATTCCATAATATACTTCTAATTCCTGATTTGGCTGTGTATATCTCCAATAGCCATTAGGATTTAGTGGGTTAAAACTTTGATCTAAATTATTGATAGAAAACTGCAATGAATTAGAAGACAATTCTAATGATAACAAGTCCATGGATTTCTTATGAGAAAAACTGCTATCGCTCATTTCTTTATTGGTGAATGTTAACTGAACCCCAAAATTTATTTTATTGATTCTACACCTTTGATTAGGAACGCTCCATTTATTGATGATTATCTTCATTTCAACAATTCCATTTAAGCTTAAATCTCCTTTTATCCATTCAAAACTATCACAATCAGTAATATTCATACTTCTTGTAATTCCGCTAATATTCGTTGTTTCAATCGTAAAATCAGGAGAATAAGTTCCATTAATGACATCAAAAGCAATCGTTAAACCATAAATATCTTGAGATTGATCAAATTTAAAAGCAACAGTTGGTAATACATCATCAAATATTCCTTCATAATTACATAAATGAGAGGAAAGAATACGATCATATGTGACTTCGTTTTTGTCATCATAAATATACATATCATTTCCTATTCTCATTCTGTCCTGCTCAAAAGATGCCAAAGATTTAAAGCTTTCAGGAAAGTTAATTACATCAGCTATTTTTGTTCCATAATCTTCAAGTATATCAATCATTTCAGTTGAATCAATAGATGAAGATTTGTGAGCTTCATTATTAACAAATCCATAGACAACTCTAACAAAAGGTTGTGGGCGGATTAATCTTTTCATTTCAGTTTCATATTGATCACTTACTGTAAGCATTTAATCCACCTCTCCAACATCAATAATATTAAATTTACATTCCTTATAATGAGTCGGTAAATCCGTATCTGTATCAATAAAATAAGGTGTAGCACTTCTATCTCCTATATACATTCGTAAAGTGATAAGAGAGTTAGTTTGCATATTAGGAAATGTAACATCAATATAATAATCTTTAACCAGATTAAGAATTCTACTCCATTCTTCGGCTGATAACCAATTCCATTGTAATGAATCAATCTTATGATTATCGCGTCCAACCTTTGTCGCTACAACTTTACCATTTTTATTTCTTCCACCAGTTGTAAGAGTTGAAAGAATAAATTTAAGTCCCCTATCAGGATAAGGGACCTTTTGACCATTGATTCTTATAAATCCTTTTTTTCTTTCCATAGAATCACCTCATCCTAATAAGAGAATCCAAAGTCAAAACCTTTTTGTTTGTTGACTTTGTTAACTTCATCCGTAACCTTTTGGCCGTTAAGATAAACATCACTATCTTTGTTAAGAAGTGCTCTTAATAATTCATTTTGTTCTCTCATTAATTCAATTTCATCTTCGCTGGATTGTGTTTGTGGAAGTAATGATTTCAACTTATTTAATGGAGCGATGACTTCAGGATTGCTTCTTGCGTTAGCATATTCACCAACGTTTACGAGACTGTTGCCATAAGCAATACCACCATTAGCAAGCTTAGGAATTTTAGAAATATTAAATCCTTTACCACCAACACCAGGCACCCAGTCAGGAATCTTGATTTTATTAATTCCACCAATAAAACTATTGATACCTGAAATAATTGCATTGATTGGTGATTTAAATATACCAGCAATACCCTCAACAATACTGCTGAATACTCTTTTAACACCTTCCCATGCTTCTTTCCAGTTTCCTGTAAATACACCTCTAACAAAACTAATAACACCACTTAAAACACCTTTAATTGTTTCCCATATAGATGATACAGTTGAACAAAAATAGTTGAGAGGAACACCTAACAAGCCAAATGCATTCGTCCAATCCGTTGAGAAAACATTCTTTAGGAAACTTGAGAATCCTTCAAATATTCTTCTAATACCAGCCCATGCACGATCATTGCTGCCTGTAAATACACCAACAAAGAAATCAATTAAACCTCTAAAGATATTTTCAACATCAGGAATCAATTTTTTAATAAGATCTCCCCATGATTTGAAAGTATCACTAAATGACCCAACAATAAAATCAACAATTGGTGATAAAACATTGTCCCATACCCAATTGATTGCTTCTCCTATTGCTTTAATACCTGGTTTCCATGTTTCCCATATTTCAAGTAATCCTTCTAACGCAATAGCTAGAATATCCACAAGAAAACTTGCTAATGGAATAAGGACATTATTCCAAATTGATAAAACAACTATACTTATTGACTCTACTGCTTTAACAAACACCTTTGCTATAAATGAAGCTATAGGTGTAATAATCGTTGTAAAGACGTCAGCTAAAAATAAAAATAACGGTTTTAATACCGTTGTATATAACTGATTTAGTACACCTATCAATCCACTAACTGCCGTATTTACTAAATCTCTAAAACTTTGGGATGTTTGATACAAATAAACAAGTGCTGCAGTAACTGCTGCAACAATTGTTGCAAAGAATGCTGCGGTACCTGCTGCTGTTCCAAAAACTGTCTGGAATGCAACTAACACGCCACTTCCTTCAGCAATGCTACCTATAAAAACCGATACCGCTGCTCCTAACCATTGAAATGGAGCAATCAATGAAGATAGTACTCCTACAATTGCACTCCAGTTCATAATGGTTTCAAACGTTAAAAATCCTGCAACGATACCAGCAATCAAAGACAAAATAATTGGCTTGTTTTGTTCAAACCATTTCTTTAACTGATTTAGTTTCTTAATAACTTTATCTACAGCTTTATCAACACCGCTTGTATCAGGCTCTTCAAATTGGTTACCCCAGTCAATAGATCCAATATCATATCCTCCACCAGTACCAGCACCAGCTCCTGAAGAACCACTTCCGCTATCTCCTGAACTGTCATTTATATTTAAACTGTTCAATTCGTCAATTCCAGCAGTCATAGTATTTAGTGTTTTAGAAAGATTTTTAGCTTTCTTGTTTGAGTTGTCTAATCCACTTCCAATATTCCCAATAGATTTTGAAGCTTTAGAAGAATCACTTGCAACAGTTGACATGCCCGAATCTTTAGATGACTTTTTACCAAACAGTTTACTGAAGACTCCTGCAACTACATTTGCTAAAGTAATCAGTTTACCAATTACAAAGTTGATAACTTGAATAGCAGGAGTTAACGCTGCAATCAACCCATTACCAATAATTCCTAATAATTGTTTAAATTGTTCTTGTAAGATACGCACTTGGTTAGCCCATGTTCCACTTGTTTTAGCAAAGTCTCCTTGAGCCATTTGTAACTGTTGCATTACAAAGTTGTATCTTAATGTGGTCAATTGTGCTTGGTTCATATCGTCAATGTTGGTTTTAATCCCTTGACTTAAAGCAAACTGTTTCAAGTTCGTTTGAGTCATAACAATACCTAAGTCTTTTAATGTTTCAGTTTCACCAGTAAATACTGATTTCAGTTTGATGTCCGCAAGTTCTTGAGAAATGTTATAGAAAGAAGCAACGTCCCCTGATAAACCAGCTAATGAAATAGCCATATCACTTGCTTTATCAGAGCTCAATCCCATACCTGAAGCCATGGCCATGTATGTAGAAGCAGTTTTCTTAGCACTTAATGCACTCATACCAAATTGTTGTATTGAGTTCTTGGCAAATCGCTCGGCCTTCCACGACATATCTCCAAACGCGGTATCTACAACGTTCTGGACTTCCGTAATATTTGAAGCAACTTCTATTGCTTCTTTTCCTAACTTATACAAGCCAAAACCAGCAGCAGCTTTAGCAACTAAACCTTTAATTCCACTAACCGCTTTCCCCATTCTACTTGTTGAATTTTCAACTGAGTTAGCTGAATTTCTAGCTTCATTCGTTGCATCTTTTAAAGCGTTCTTAAATTTGCTTGTTTCAGCAGAGATGATAACTTTTAATTTTTCTAGTGTCTTATTAACCATCTCCTTTTATTTTTTTATTCATAGCATTTGCTAATCTTCTACGACCAGCTTTTGCTCTTTCCAATTCATCTTGTTCTTGTAATTGTTTACTTAATTTCTTTTCCTCTTCAAATAAACCAGGATAATAATCCCAAAGCATATGTGGATTATTTTCTCCATTTTCATTACCATTCATTATTAAATTGAATCCAGCAATGATTTGATCAGCAAGATAATAATTATCTATTGCTTTTTGTTTTTGTTTTCTTCTTTCGGTTCTTTCAAAAGATTCCATTAAGTCCGTAATTTCTAGAACGGATGAATTCCAAAATAAAGACGAACTTATTCCACAATCTAAAGCCATGGGATATAGTTCGTCTATTAAATCACTTATATACTCATATTCTACATTTGCTCTTTCGCTTCCACTAGATGAGTTTCCATTGTTTCCGCTTGAGCTTGTGAGAAAAAACCACTTACTTGATAAATAGGAATAAATACATCTGTCATGAATGAAATTTGATTTCCACCTTCATCACAGTACTTATCAAATAAAGTGATAACATCCTGTTCTTTAATTCCATGATGAAATTTTTTCATAGCACCATGAGTAATTAAAAGCATGATTTTTAAAGGTGGTACTGAACCATCTTCAGTTTTTGAAATAACTGATAATAAGTTTGTTCCAATTTTTGATTCAATATTAACAATTTCTTGGGTAGTTAATTTTAACTTGAATTCTTCTTCTCCAACTTTCCATAAATGATATGGTTTTCTTTTTGGTTTTGTTTCTTCTACTACTTCATCTTCAACAACTTCTTTAGTATTTCCACTCAATAATCCCATTTTTTAACCTCCTATGCATTTACTGGATCAGTAATCTTAATTTCACTGCATACAGCAATATTTAATGTAAATTCAATAACACCATTGACTCCGCCACCAGTTCTTTTCAAAGAAATTTGGCCATCAAATTCTGTGGTAGTTCCATCTTTCAATGTTTCTTTGAATGATAGCGTATCACCAGCTTCTTCATGTTTTCTTAAAACACGATATGGACTGTTTGTTGATGTATTGTCATATTTGAATTTATATGAAATGTCTCCCGGGTCGCCAATTCCCATTTCATAAACTTTTTGTTTGTCCGCTAAAGTAGTATTATCTACTTTTTCAGGATCACTACCAATTTCAGGAATTTCTTTTAATCCTTCTAATTTTGTATATGACGAAGGATTACCTGATGTTGTTTTATATTCTAATGTCGCACCGTTTGCTAACATATTTCTTACCTCCTTAATTAATAAGCGTGATAAATAAATTTCTTATTACAATCTATAATTGCTTCATATCTCATTTGTTTATGTTTTAAACCACTTGGATCAGGAACGTCGGAACAATATGTTCTTAAAAATCCTAAACCAGCCATTACTTCATCAACATCACAAGCTGTTTGTGAAGTGCTTTTGTTATCCCAAATATCAATTCTGTAACGAATGAAAGAAGATTGTTCTTTATCATCCGTAAATTCATCCGGTTTATTTTCTTCCTCAACATATTGAACTGCAGGTAAATCCACCCAGCTTTGAGGATAAACATCACTTACATTTTTGAATTTTTTAGAAAGTTTACTATAAACGATATCTTTAACATTTATCATTTTTTACAAATCTCCTTTAGTTTTTTCTTAAATAACCTTTCGGTATTTTTCATAATTTTATCTTCTTGATCATGAAGTGCTGGATACATAAAAGGTCTTGCCATTTGTCCTTTAGTATAATAACCAATTACATCACCATTTTTATAAGCAACTCTAAAGCCATATGCTTCAGCTTTATCAATTGTCATTGCATCAGCAGGAATCATCCAACCCGTTTGCCTATAACGAGGTGATACATTTGGAGAAATACCTTGATGATTTGCTTCTCCATTAGGACCAGTACCAAATTCATAGTAAGGTGCATATTTTGAATTGGTATAAACAGTTGATGTGACACTTTCTTCTTTAACTTCATTTTTAACTCTAACTGAACGTGCCAAAGCACCAGTATCACCAGTAATTAATAATTTAGCCTGAGATTGAACTATTGCACCTGCTTGTTTAACCGCTCTCATTGCTACTTCTTGACCTGCCTCTGAATCAATTTCAGACAGTTTCTTTATGAGATTATTGAAATCTTTATTTGTCATACTCTTTCAATTTCTATAGCTTTAAAACGCTTAAAATTTTGAATGCTAATGACTTTATAACTGCTATCCTCATAAATAATCATGTCATGTTCTTTGATTGCTAGAGAGCCATAATAATGCATATTCAAGATACCATTAACACGCATACCATAAAGCTCAACTTGAAGTTTTGAAGACGCAGGCCATACAAGTGCTACATCATCTCTTGCTTCATCACTATAGAATTCAATAACATTGCCCTCATTATCTTTTTCAGCACTGTAGGTTTTAATTTGAAACTTCTTGAGACTTCTTTTTTTCATTCTGTAATCTCCTTGCCATAGCTGATAAACGATAGTTGGAAATACCTGAAAGAACATCATCTTCACTTAGATAAGATTCGCTTTCTCCACCTTCATTGTAAGAGCTCAACCCTTCATTTCCTTGCTTGTTATAGCGAACAATTGCAAGTTTTAAAACATAATCATTAAGATCATCAATCAACTCACTACGATTTGTTTTGGATAAAACTGTTCGTTTTGAACTTAAAAGAAAAGAAGAAACCAAATCATCATTAGTTTCTCCTGTTAAACTTTTAAATTCTTCCTTTAGATTATCCATTTTGCGCTTCTTTGATTACAGCAATCAATTCATCTTTGTTAAGTGAGTCAATACTTTCAATGCCTAATTCAGTAGCCAATGCTTTTAATTCATCAACTTTCATTTTAGATAATGATTTCTTTCCAACAACATTATCATTCGTTTCTGAAGATGAAACCTCTTTATATCCTAAAGATAAATACTTCTCTAACTTTTCATTTTCAATGATTCTTTCAACATTTCCATTAATAACAATTTTCATTCAAAAGGCCTCCCATTATGCGACATCTTTAATATTTAAATAAACCAATGGTAATGTATTATCTTTTTCCCAAACATCATGGAAACGTCTATAATCCATTGACCATGCATTAGCTTTTTGGTTTGTATTAGGGTCAAAAATACGCATGATATCTTGTTTAGAAACTGCAATTGCGCCTGATTTAGGAATAATCATAAAGTTGATATCTTTTGCACTTGTTCCTTTTTTATATCCACCCGATTCTTGACCACTTGTTTCACCGTCATTCATTTGGATGGCAGTATACATACGATTTTGAGGCGTTTCAATAATTGCACACTTATCAATTGCTGGAACAGTTAAATCAATCCCACCGACTGAAATTGTTGCTGTTTGCATTTTTGTTGATAGAAACATTTCTAGCTCTAACATAACATCTCCAGTTGCATGAATGATTAATTCACCATTGTATCCTGCATCTCTAATTTTTTTGATACCTGTTTTCATTTTTCTTAAAATAGTTGATTCTGCAGGAGTATAACCATATTCAATCATTCCTACCTTATTTGCTGCAATAACATCTGTTGCAATTTTTGATAAACGATATGCATCAATTTCAGGAACTACATGCATTCTTTGAAATTCTCCCATAGCTGTTGAAGCTGTTACAACAAAATTTGTTTCGTCAACAGATACTGCATCTAACGTGAATTTACGGCCACGATCTTGTGTCATTTTTCTTGTTTCGTATTCTAATGTCACAGAACCTTGTTTATATCCATTATCTCTATCGTAATCCCCTAATCCTTGTAAAGACATTTTAGGAATTTTAATTTCAGCACCACCATTATAGATTACTTGTCCTGCATTTTCTTCCATCCATCCTGTTAATGCTTCATGAGTTGCTACTTTATCTAATGTTGTTTGAAATAAAGTAGCTGTTGCTAATGTATTAATTGACATAATTTATAATCCTCCTATTTGCCCATCATTTTTTGATAAACCAATTCTTCATCGGTTAATGTTTTGTCTTTTGCTTTTTTCATTGGAGCATTGCCTTTGATTTTTTCTTCAACTGCTTTTTCTACTGCAGTTTGAAAAGCTTTTTCTACTGTTTCAATGCTCTTTTTACAAGATTCCGCATCAGTAAGATTAAGAATTTCAGCAAGTTCAGTTGGAATTCCTTTATCAGCTAATTGAACTTTAGCTTGAGCAGTCAATTCTCTACGAGTAATTGCAGCTTCTCTATCATCTAATTCTTTAATTCTTTTTTCTTCCTGATACTTTTTCTTTTCTTTGTCGCTCATAGTTTCTAATTTTTGAGCTTCAGTTTTTTGATCTTCTAATTGCTTTTCCCAAGATTTACGTTCTTTAGCAATTCTTCCTTGAACGATTTTGTCTAATTCTTCTTGAGTGAAAGTTTTAGGTTGGTTATTAGGTTCTCCACCCTCTTCACCTTCTTTTCCTTGATCATCAATATTTGTTTGGTCAGTTCCCGGGTCATCATCAGCAAACATTTGAATGTTTAAAGGAAATAAAAATTTATTTTTCATAAAAATCCTCCAGTTAAGGTCCGTAAGACCATCCCATCTTTTAATGTCATAAGTTTTTGGACATATAAAAAGACAATCAATTGAGATTGCCTAATTATCACTTTCTTTAATTACTTCTACTACTTTCGCATCTAAAAGCTCTTTGATACGTTTTTTATCATTGACTTCAAATACATCACCTGTAATACGTACAACACCTGTATTTTTATCAATCATATTTCTAATAACTTTTAATTTAGCCATAAGCTTCTCCTAAAATAAAAAACAATCATTCGCGATTGCCATATTTTTTCTTATTACGTTCTAATGATTTATTTTTAGATTTAGGTGGTGGTACATAACAGTCATATTTTTCATGACGAATGCGTCCGCATATCATACACATGTATTGAATTTTCTTAACAATTACGTGTCTTTTCTTATCGAAATATTGAACAGTATGATATTCAAATTCTTGATGAAAATGGTGTCTCAACCCTTCCGCCATTAAAATACCTCCTCTCCTTAAAGTTCCTTTTTAAGCTTCTTTAAAAGATTCTTAATTCTAAAATTAGCTACACTATAAAATACTAAACTTAATAAAACGATTGATACTTGAATCAATAACGGACTTAATATAATCCACCACGACCAAGTTATAAAGCCTAATATTTTTGCTATAACAAAAATAATTAATAACGCATTTAACATTGTCATTCTCCTTTCTTAAATTTAGGTAAAATAAAAACCGACTACTTGTCGGTTAATTCACTATACTTACAGTTTTTACACTTTTGAAATGCTTCTTCCATTTTATCATCAGGTATTTCATTAAGTTCAGGGACAGCATCTTTCTTAATTAACTTACATATCCCAAGAAGAGATTCATAGCACCATTCGCAATCAATGACTCGTTCAAATACAGGACAATATCTATCTTCTTCAAAATCAACTTCTTCTATTTTTTCCATTTTTTCATAACCTCCAATATTGCCATGTAATTTTCTCCATAATCGGTATATTTCATACCTGTTTTAAAGACCCATCCTTCATCTCTTTTGACAACAACTGCAGCACCTTTACTAGAAATATATAATCTTCTTTTACCGTTCCATTGATCAAACATAACTTTTGCACTATCAACGTATGCTTGTAAATCATCTGACGTAATATTTCTTTCCATCATTCTCTTGAAAATATGATCCTGTTCTTTTTTTGATTTAGTATCTTTTAATACATATCCATTAATCCTTTCTGCTACTGATGAGTTACCAGGAGCATAATCGTTTATTCTATGCAATAAGAAATCATTATAGGATGCTTCTTCATTTCGACTTTTAAAAGAATAAAAGCTTTTTAAATCATTGAATTTCTCAATATCATTATACTTCATATCTTGAAATTTAGATAGTGAAGTTGGCATATTTTCTTTGCCTAAAACATTCATATACCGTTGATATTGTTTCCTATCATTGGATAGGTTCTTTGTCTTTTTCATAAAAGTATCAACAGTATCTACACCATGCTCTTCTTGTTGCCTTTTTAACCATTGGTTATAATCTTCTTTAAGATCAACAACTTCATCTCTACCAGTAATAGGATTACGTTGCCTTTTCTTCATTGCGTCCGTGATACCTTCAATATAAGCAATCATATGTGAACGACAATTAGGATGAAGCGGTGGAACATTGACACCTACCTGTGCTTTTGATATTTCAACAATGCTTCTATCATGTTGTTGACAAATCTTTGATGTCCTGCTGTCATGAACCGCTATAAACATTTCCTTTTCAATCCCTGCATCTTCATATGCAAGCTGGTCGGTAAATGCGGACATTGCTGCACTTTCAGTTTGGATAAGCCTTCTTGCTTGAAAAGCACCAACTGCAAACTTATTCATAATGGTCTCGGCCATTTCTTTTTCAGTTTTGTTAGTAAGAACACCCATCATCATTTCTTCTTTTAAAGAATCGGCCAATGCACTTGTATTGTTCCAAATTCTATCGGAGTAATTTTTACCACTCCATTTAGATTTTAGTGTCTTATCTATTAAACTTGCATCTAATTCATCAAACGAATAAGCAACACCCATTCCTTGTTGAAGGTTATAAACATCTTTGTAATACGCATTAAAAGCACTGTTGATATAACAATCAGTGCTCTTATCTTTTTCTATGTTGTAAACCTTTTTCATCAATTGATCCAATTGATTTTGCATATTTTCAAGTCGTTTAATTCTATACTGATAAGCAGGTGCATCCAACTTTTTTAGTAATACTTTACGTTCTTCACTTGTTGGATTATTTTCAAGTCTTTTCTTTAACTCAGCATAATCAAACTTAGCATGCCCAGGATCTCTTGTCACCTTAAAAAGCAAATCTTTAGCTTCAGCATCGGATAATCTATGAGAGTCTCTAAAATTATCATAAATACCTTTGATTTTATCTTGGGTATAACTACAAGCCTTACTATAGATACCCGATATATAATCACTTGTAACTTGCGCATCATCTAGGATATCATTAAGCTTTTCTTCTTGGCGCTTTTTCCAATAATCTTGATTTTTCATATTAACCAAACTTTCTAATTAGAAACGCTAGAACTTTGTTTAGCATTTTTACTATTGGAAGCATCATTCTTTGTGCCAATGTCATTTTGTGTTTCATCATTCTTATCCTCCTCATCTTTGTTAAAAGGTTCATCATCTTGCTGTTTAAACATTTGTTGTTGAAGCTTGATGTTTTCCTCATTTTCCTGTTTTACCTTTTCAACTTCACTTGGTGCATCTTCTACAAAAGGAAGTTGTTCAATAAGTGTTTCAGTTGAAACTTTTCCGCTTAAATTAGCAATCATTTGAGCAAGCTCATTCAAGTTTTTAGGAAGCTTACGAGTAAAGGTAATCTTGACATTGTTAGGATTAATTGCAATTGCTTTAAGATTTAAATAATTGCAAAATAGCTCAATCCTGCGTTTTAATCCTTTCTTGTAGTATTTTTCCTTTTCTCCCGTAATCATTTGTAAACCAAGTAATTTATATTCCATGGCCACACCTGAACTGTTACCAACAAAGTTTTCATCAGTTAAGTTAGGAACATGAGAAAATGTATAAATATCTTCCTTAATGGCTTTTCTTAAAACTTCTAATCCGTTTTCATCAAAAGTTCTTGAAAGATATTCAGCCCTTGCATCTGCAGGAAGTTCAAGCAATCCATTTTCTTTTAAAATCTTCATAACTTCACTTACTTCCTCTTCATCATCACCTAACAATGAACCATAGATAACAAGTAAAGCTTCTACAAACTGTTCTTTATCATTTACACGATCACTCATGAGTTTGTTGTAAGAATCAATCAAAGATATTTGCTGTTCAAAGTCCCCAATACATAACTTGTTGTTGCGATACTCAATGATTGGTACATTACCAAAGAAATGAGGAATAGGTTCATTTACTTTTCTATGATTTTGACCACTACATTCCAGTATCATTGTGTTGACATAATTCTTAGTACAAACCGTTGCACGATAACAATGTTTGCTCGTAATCGCATCTTTGTAACGGTAATAATAAACGCCAAATAAAAGATTTTGTTCAATCGTGTCATCATATACAAGAAACGTATGATCCGCTTCTAAATTTCTAACAGCAATCTCGGTTGAATCCTGTTTAGCGTAGACATATTCATAAGCAACACCACAAACACTCATATCATGTGCATTATCACCATCTACATCATCAACATCTGCTCTATCAAAAGTTTCAGTTAATTTATCAATGCTGCTTTTATCACTGTCATCATAACTACTATAAGAAATAGGACTGTTCATGAAATAACCAGTAGCAGTATCACTGATATCTTTAGCATGATTACAAACAACCTTGTTATTTGCTGCAGTCTTTAATTTCTTTTGCCTATTTCTAATATCATGTTGTGCTTCATAATACCTTTGGCATTTCTTTATTTTTCCAACCAAGCTATGATGCTTTGTTATCAACTGTTCAATTTGAATCATGTTTAGTTCTTTTTCATCATAACTTGAACTATCTATTGTGAATGTATACACGTGGATACCTCCTAATTTTCATATCTAGCACGGTTCTTTCCTGCTCGACCTTTTGATTGGATAATGTCTTCTTCACAGCCATATCGTGCAGCATCAATCGTGTGGTTATTTTTATCTGGAAAATCTCCTTTAAGATTTCCTTCCTTATCTTTTTCAATTTCATAATCATTAAACTCCCTTGAAGCATTAGGACAACGAATTGGATCAATAACAATTTCTTCTAAATCCTGAAGCCATTTGATACCATTTTCTACACTGTCAGGTCCTTTCTTTGCACCTGTTACTCTTAGTCCTAATAACTTAAATTCATTGATCGTACGTGGTTCAGCACTATCACAAGTAACAAGTTTATTTAATGGATTAAGCTTTTTGATTTTCTTAACTGCTTTAGCATTGGATAAACGAGTACCATAGACTTCTCCAAAAATAAAAAGACGTCTTCGCGTCTTGTCATAATGCATTTTTAAATATGCCAATGGATCTCCAGCATAACCAAAGTCCAATCCGTTCTTTAATCTATCAAATGTTTGAATTTCTTCATCTTTGATTTCTCTAATACATAAGTTGGTAAATACCTCTCCACCTGTACCAGTAACTTCGCCTAAATAATCATGACAGTATTTTTCAGGCTTAACTTTTTTCATATGTTCAGCTTCAATTAAAAACTGTTCTCCAAGCCATTCTTTCGGTGCCTGAAGATACGTGGTATGAGATACCAATGTATCATCTCGTTTAACTAAAACTTCTTTGTTACACCAATTTCTTTGACTTTCAGGTGGGTTAAATGAATAAAACACACAATATTCAGGACCACCTCGAAGTAAAGACTGATTGATATTTGTGATCTTGTCATGACTTTCAAACTCATCACATTCTTCAAACCAAACATATTTTATGTAACCTACAAACACCTTTGTTGATTTCAACTTTTTAGGATTGTCAGCACCTTTAAATATAATAACTTGTCCTGTTGGTTTGTAAGTCATCTGCAGTTTTGAATCAGGTATCTCCCAATCATTTTCAACTTTCATCATGTAAATAGCCCACTTGATTTGTTCATATACCGAACCCCTCAATGTATCTTTTACACGCCTGATAACAACTGCATTGCTCATCAATCCCTTTTGTGCATCCCTCATGATACCTAAAGGAATTTCAGTACCAATGAATGAAGACTTCAATGATCCACGGCCACCTTTTAACCAATAGTGCGTGTAATCATTGTTTTTGATATGCTTATGAACATCATAGAAAGCAGGACCAATAATGGACTTTAAACTAACTTTCATCTATATCATCTACAATTACTGTTTGACCGTTTGAAGTAATATCAACATTGTCCCTAAACATACCAAAACGTTTACCAAGTAATTCAGCAGCCTTTAACCGTTCCTTTTCATCAGGCGGTTTAGCAATGACTTCTTGAAAGCCATCACCTGCTAGAGCAAGAACATTTGATTCGCTTTTGCCTCTCATGACAGATGTAAGATATTCCATGACTTCTTGAATATCTGCAGTATTTTCATTATGGATTTCTTCCAGTCGCTTGTTGATGTATTCAGCAATATCTTTTTGTTTAAGAAGTTTGTTTGCCCGAACACCAGCAACATTATCATTCTTAATCGTTTTATATACTGTTCTATAAGCACGTGTGCCATTTAGATCAATTAAATATTCGTCACAAAACAATTTTTGTTTTTCGGTCATAATGACACACCTCCTTTGTTTACTGTTGGTTGCAGGACTAGGAGTCAAACCTAGAATACAAGCTTAAGAGACTTGCGTGATATCTTTTCACTATCCTGCCTTGTTTTAGGTAAAAGAAAAGCCCTATAGAATAGAGCTTTTAACAAAGATTTACCATTTAGAACGAAATGTTGTGAGTGGTTAAAAAGTTCTTTTTCTTTTCTCTTAAAACCACAATAGCATAATAACATGGAAATTAGGGTTCATACTAGGTCCAAATTGGGTCCACTTTTAATAAAAAGTTATCATTCTTGATAAAAGTAATTTTATTTAAGGTTTTAAATACTATTTATAAATAGTTTATAATACTCCTTTAAGAGCATTTCAATATCATATAATATTAGACATTTTAAAATAAAATGTGATAAAATAGAAAAGCACATACAAAAATGTGCAATACATCACTACGGAGGTACTAGCAATAATATGAAAACTACATCAAGCAAATTATCAGCTTTTGATGTAAAGAAAGGTATTATTAAATGGAATATCTTGTGATGCTCTTTTTAATCCTAGTAGCAACTAGAATGTTACTTGATTAATATCAATTTTACAAAAAAAAGCTGGTATCTAAGTAGCGAAAAAGGAAGAACGGCCATTCTTCCTTTTTCTTTTGTGCTCTTTTTCTCAATTTTACAAAAATGCTGTAGTCGGGACGATAAAAAAACTAGATCATATGTATACTATATTTTATTTTTATATTAGTACATTTTTCATTAATATATATTCCTATATTAAGTTTATTAATATATTTTTATAATTATTCTATTGCTATATATTTTTCCCTTGACTACATAAATAATATAACACATTCAAAGAAAAAATGAATAGCTTTTTATCGAAAAAAAACGACTTTTAGGTACATTTAGCGCCATATATCGCCCTTTTAGCGACTTTTAGAACATTTTAGTAACAAAAAATACCATTTTATTCATTTTTGATACTTTCATAAAATTTATTATTCAATTTTTCAAGTGATGGGTAGTTCTCCATGTCAAGATATTTAGATAATTCTAAACAAGCCTTTGGAAACTCTCTTTTGTACGTTGAAACACTTATGCAAAAAAATTCATCAAGAGTTTTAATCATTTCTGAATATCCTTTTGAACACACATACGTTCTAATAATGTTTCTATGCCTCGCATTGAGCAAATAGAGCAATGACATATATTTATCCATTTCTTGATTAAATAGCGCCACACGCTTTGTTAGAAGCTCTCTACGTAACATATTAGAGGTGATTTGTTCTCCTTTTGATTTTGAAAATCCTCCTGGCATTTCATCACTATACTTAATTGATTGAGGACTTGGGATGTCCTCTATTTCAAAAGTCAAAGAAAACTTTTCAAGATTGATTTTTCTCAGTCCCTTCAGATAACCCTTAACTTCTTTGATTGTTTCTTTTTCTTCTTCTGTAAAATTCATCCCTTGTCCTCCTCTTAATTCTTATTTTCTTTCTGTTTTCTTTTTGATATGGTGTCTTTCTTCATACCACTCAATATCATCTTCAACACGCTTTAATAAATTCTTTTCTCTTATTAGATCCTTTTTACTAGCGTTTGGTCTAGTAATGTAATACTGTAGCGCATGTTTGATTGTTTGCATTCTTCTGTATTGATTACCCATTTTTATTTCCTCTTGTATATTTCATTCCACAACTCGTGGTTTTCTTTTTGTAAAATATTATTTCTTTCTTTTAAGGTTTTGATATACAAAGCAAAGTCCATTCTTTCGCTTTTATATTCACTGATCATTATTACTAACAATCCTATGATAAAAAATAGCATTCCAATGAGGATAGCCATAAAAGCAATCATTCTTCCATTACCTTTGGAATAGTAATTGGATAAAACCTGCCATTTTGAAAATATGTAATTGCTTCTTCCGTATCATGATCTATAAAATCAATCCTAGTTGTACTTTTGTCTGTGCCCTTTATCTGAATAATTGTTCTAGATGCAACATCAATTACAAACATATCTTCTTTCAAATCCTCAAATTTAAGAGGTTGAGGAGTGAAATGCTCCTCAATCAACTTTTTTAACTCATTTTGATCTTCATTTATTTCATTAATACCATTAGGACCAATGTTAGCTCTATGAGCATATCCAGCGATATCATCCAATAAACTCAAGCATCTTTCTTTAGTCAACATTTTCATCTACCTCACAATTATTCAAGATATATGTGATAGAATATGGTTCTTCATCTTCCCATTTAACGAAGGAAAATAATTCCTTAAAATCAATTGCGCGATATCCATTAACACACCATTCATAATTAATTCTCTGCGGTTTATTTCTATAAGCAAACAAGCTCTCATCATTATTTCTGGCAATATATTTATATCCTTTATGAAAATAATGTTTTAAAAGTTCATATTCTAAAATAGAAATTTTATATACTATAATTGCTTCTTGGTATTTATCCATTTCTCCTGTCCTTCTGTTTTTCAAAATAAAATTCTATTGGTTTAATATTTTCTTCAATTAACCCGTATTTTAGTGCTAAACGATATTGAAAAGTTTTTTGTAGATTTTTCAACATGACACTTGTTAATCTATCTCTAAATGTCTCTAGGTCAAATGTGGATTTATAAAGATTGCATTGCTTACATGATGGCATTAGATTATCAATATCATTAATTTCATCTAATGTATTTTCTTTTTTATAATCACAATGAACATAAACGGAATCAATATGATCTACTTGCATATCTTTATATTCAAGTTTGAAACCACAATATGCACAATGATGATTGTACTTTTCCCATACTTTAATTCTAATTTTCTTGGGTATTTGTTTATGTGTTGACATTATTAATCACCTTTACTTCACAAATTTTCTTCTTTCCATTGATCATAAATACCTAACTTCTTATATTTTTTCTTTAATTTTCTAGGTAGTCTTGTTTTTTTATAGGGTATTTCACGAAAAAGCATTTTCATATTTTTGCGGATTTTTTTCATTGCTTTTCTATAAGGAACGCGAAGAGTCATAATTATACTGTCCATTACATCATCAATTGGTTTTAAAGCTTCTAACACTTCCTCACATATTTCTTTTGTTAGCATTTCTTAATCTTCCTTAGCTTGCAACATAGATTTTATAATTGCTTTTTGATGAATCTCCTCTACTTACATAACTATAGAATGTGCCAATTGTTAACCCTAGTTTCTTTGTTATTTCATCAGAAGTTCCAAGCATTACAATATTTTCTTGTTTGTCATAAACGATATACTCTTTTTTTGATTTATTCATCTAACCACCCCAATTCCTTACATTGTTGATATACCGCTTTTAATTCATCTACAGTTAAAGGTGCACAAGTTTGAATTCTTTTTTTGTCCAAATTGAAAACTATATGCTCATATCCACGTTTTTTCTTATATGACATAAAATGACTTGTTCCACTTAATGTAAATGTGTCGAAACTGTATTTATATCCTAATTCTTCAAACATTTCTTGTGCTATCATAATTCCTTAACCTTTCTTAATCTTCTTTACTTCAACTCTAATTGTTCTTGTTTATGCTTGTAATCAATACCTAAGACGTCATATGATTCTTTAAAATATTTAATTACAAACTTTCTTTTTGAATCAGACAATAAATCTAATTCCTTTTTGGTTTCACCTTTCCAACTACCGTACGGACAACCTGCACATCCCGTTCTAGAAACATGATCATATATTTTTGGTATTTCGATATTGAACTTCTTATAGATTTTTTCCAATAGTTCATCATCTAGATCATGCAAGGGAGTGAATTTTTTATCTTTTGTGAAACAACTTTTATATTGTGATTTTCTCATGGCGCTCTCCCCCCCCTCGAACACCCAAAATAGCTTTTTTGCCTGTTTGTTTTTCAAATTGTTTAAAAGGTTCTTTCTTTAAATACTTACAACATTTAGGGGATACTTTGTGTAATTTATTTGATAACAACAGGTCTTTGGCTGTATTGTTTAATTTAAACAATGTTGTATATTTAATATCGTTATTTCCTACAAACACATAGCCATAAATGTGCATCATTAGTGAATCTGTCCTACAACCTTTTTGATACCTTTCGATATATTCATCTTGTATTTTTGAGAAACATGGACTCCCATATTTTTCTTTTATTTCAAAAGGCTTCATGGCTGGTAATAAAATACGATCAGCATTTTCTAACATACGTTTTAGAATTTCTTGGTGCTCCATGTACGTATTAACTGATACAATTTCAGTTTCAGTATCGTGTAAATATTCTTTGATAAACCAATATAAGAAATGACTATCTTTCCCACCGCTGTAAGAAAGATAGTATTTACTTTTATCTATTTTTTTAAATTTGCTTTCCAAATCTTTTAAATAAAAATCAACTTCATCCATTTTTATTAAAACCTGTTCCCAATATAATCAAACAAACTCGGTTGGTCTTTGCACATTCTCAATGAGCAACGTTTCTTGTTTTGGTTGTAGTATTTACAGGTTGGACATTTCTTACGATCTACTGGTTTTGCGATATCTTCTTTTCTCATTTGGAATCACCTTCATTTACTGGACAATGTTCTAAATCCCAGTCTGTAGGAATTTTGCTCATACATTTGCATACGGGGTCTAGCTTACAGTTTTTGCATTCATCTTCTCCATGAGAGTAACAGTAATTTTTAAGAACCTGTAATGAGATGTACTCATTGATGTTAGTTGTTTTAATCATTCCAATTCCTCCAATCGAATATATATACCTGGTATTTCCGCCCAGAACTTTTCAATCAGCTCACTGGCCACTCTGGAATCATTCACATAGAACCCCAACTTCTCCATGATGTCTTTCAATGACTTGTTTAGATCATCCGTATCAGGCTTGGTATGTTTGTACTCTCCATCATGATGTTTACCAGCAATTGGAAAGCACCACCTGACAATTAATCTTAAAGGCCCATCAAAAGGCTTATCAGGAATATGCGGTATCAAATGAGCTTTGAGTTTTTCCTTTGCAGTTTTAAGTTCTGGTGGATCATAAAACTTTTTAGTACCCATGTTTACCTTGTGCTGTTGAGCAGTTGTTGTAGGTGGAATCATAGGCATAAAAAATTCAATTTTTCTTTTTTTGTTTTTCTCCATTTTTTAACTAGGGTGCTCTAGGTTTGGTGCCCTCTAGCGTGCGGGGTGAGTAGTCGTCGTGCGTAAGCTGTCGCACGACTCTTACCTCCGCGTTAGAGGGGGTGCGACCAAATATTTATATATATTTATATATATAGGTCCGTCGCACCCACCCATGCGACCGTGCGATACACCATGGTTCGTCGCACCCTTTAATCATCCTTTCTTTTGATGTATCTTTTGCCATCTTCACCATAGAAAGCTTCAAAATTTTCAGCTAAATCTTCATTCCTTTTTTTACCTTTTCCTAGCCATCCAAGTAATGTTTTGGGGGCTGTATTTAACTTCTCTGCAAGCTCTTCTGCAGGTACTTCTCTACCTTCTATTTCAATGTTTGAGAACTCAATTTCAAACTGATTTACTTTCTTGTTTTTATTTTTTTCAGCCTGTTCCTGTCTCTTTTCTTTGGCCTTTTGCCATTGAGGTTTGACATCATCAGGATCAATATCTTGAAGAACTCCGTCTTGATCAACGACATGTACTGGATATTCAAAATAAAGATTTACTGGTGGAAACTTAGAGAACTCTCTCAACGTTCCTTCAATTCTCCATGCAGTAATTGATGTAGCTTTGTCCCTTGCTTCATTTACAAGCGTATCCAGTTCTTTGTAGTAATCATGGCCAAATTTGCTTTTACAGAAATCAATCATGATACTTTGAGAAAGAACATCATCTTGTGAAAGTTCATTTAACAATTCAGGTCTGTTTGCTCTTAGATAGTCAACACAACATTTACAAGCACTCATATTTCTCAACTGTTTGTAATGTGTTTCATTTAGATCCAATTCAATCAAATCAAGCAATGCATCAGGATCACGTGCAAATACTCCTGAACCACTGGCACGGTCCATACTTCTTTTTCCGCCTTGTGAACCTTTAGAATGGTGATGGCAGTAAATAACGGATGTACCTAATTCATTACAGATCTTGTCGAACTGGTTACAGAAGTTGGCCATCTGGTCCGCACTGTTTTCATCACCCGTAATAACTTTATAGATTGGATCTATGACTACAGCTATGTAGTCTTTTTTAGATGCTCTTCTAATCAATTTAGGAGCGAGTTTATCCATAGGAATAGATTTACCCCTTAAATTCCAAATATCGATATTAGTAAGGTTATTTGGCTTAATACCGAGTGCATTATAAACATCCTTGAACCTGTGCAAGCATGATGGTCTATCAAGCTCCAAATTGACATATAATGTTTTTCCTTGTGCGCATTGCCAGTTCAACCACTTCTTTCCTTCAGCAATGGCAATACATAATTCTATAAGCGTAAATGATTTACCCGCTTTAGATGGCCCAGCAACCAGCATCTTATGACCTTGCCTCAATATTCCTTCAATAAGAGGTGGAGCTAACTGCGGCAAATTATTCCAACATTCAACTAAAGATTCAGGTTCGGGCAAATCATCATTGATGCTTTCAATCCATTCGTACCATTCATCCCATGACTCCTTACCAATATTGGTGTCAACCAAGAATTGTTTTTTACCATTTCTGATAACCCCTGGCATCCTTGATAAACGTGAGGGATTTCTATTTTGTGTATCTACATCAAGACCATTCTTTTTACAGATGTTGTAAAGATAATCAACACGCTTACGATATTCTCTCATATCATTTGCTTCAATTCTTACGATTGCATGAAGGCTTTTACCTCCTGAATGAACCAAACATGCTATCGGCAATTCCAATTCTCTCAATACTGTATTCTGTTCAGCTATTGGCATTGAGTCACTTTCTACAAGAGCATACTTAAAATCCGTTACATTTGAGTTCTTACAGCCTTTTCCGTCTAACGGGTTAAATCGTATCCATGCACCCGCTTCTTTGTTGTAATCGCCTAAAACAGCCCCAATATCGCCATCACACTTATTTAACTGTTGTATGAGCTTTCCTGCAGTCCTGTCCCAACATCCCTGAGTAGGTAAATGCTTTTCATCTTTAAGCCATGTCTTTGTAACATAACCAACATTTTCAGTAGAGTCAAACAGGATTTCCAAATAAGTAATAAGTTCATTGACTGGATTCCAATTAGTAGGCTCTCTTACTTCTCTACCTTCTATCCAGTTCTTATCGATAATGACCTGTTCGTCTTTTTCAATAACATCATCCCAATCAAGTTCATGGTCACTTTCTTGGTTTATCATTGGTGGAACCCATCCCTGATTTCTAGCATACTGAACTATGGTTCCACCCGTTACACCAGAACCAGTAAAAGAATCCCATTTTCTGTAACATTCATTTTTATGGTATCTTTTAGAATCACGTTGACTCCATGAATCCCAGTCACTAGCGGTATATCCTTCAAATTTAAGTGCCATACCAACACAGCACCATTCCTGATAATCAAGAAGAGAAGGATCAATATTATTCAGTATTTCTAATAAATCAGTTGTATACTCCACTTTTAATCTCCTTCTTTATATGTTGCAGGATCTATTCCATTAGGAACTCTCCACCCTGAAGCAGCTATTCTATTGATTAATTTTCTAGCCGATTCAAAAGACCATGTTCCCACTTGTTTGAATCCTTTGTTTTCTAACAGCCTAATTTGTTTAGGTGTAGCCAATCCTTCTTCTTGTCTTTTATGCAATCTGTCTAACAGCAAAGTTGCTTTTCCAGCATTGTCGACACTGTCAGGATAGATTCCATATTTTTCCAATGCCTTTATTTGTTTTTCACTTGCTGGTGCCATTTCCCATCCAAATGATGGTGTGTAACTTTGTAAGTCTTGGTCCATAATACTCATTTCAAACTGTAATGGATCAACAAGTTTTCTTTTGCGTTTTCTCATTTCAGCAAGCTGTTTAGCAAGCGATTCCTCTCTTTGAGCAATGACATCACTTTGAGCTTCTTTTTCAGCATCCTCTATATCTATTGCTTCAAGTACATCTTCAGGAAGTGATGCACTTGCTTTATCTTCTAAATTCTTTGTCATCTGTTTGGCCACTTCATCATTTTCACAAATCAAGTTGGCTGGATGACATAATTCATGGCGTTCCGTATGCCATAAAAAATCAAGTAGTAACAGGTGGTCCTTGCCTTCACATAGACGAGTACCACGACCGACCATTTGTGAGTATAAACTTCTCACTTTCGTTGGTCGCAAAACGATAATGCAGTCAACACTAGGGCAATCCCATCCTTCAGTTAACAGCATTGAATTACATAAGACGTTGTATTTGTCATTTTCAAAATCTTTTAATATTTCCGCACGATCCTTACTGTCTCCATTGACTTCTGCAGCCTTAAATCCATTAGAATTTAAAATATCTCTGAACTTTTGAGAAGTTTTGACTAAAGGAAGAAAAACAACTGTCTTTCTATCTTTACAATACTTTTTCATTTCCTTTGCTATCTGTTCAAGATAAGGATCCAACGCAGTTCCTATATCACTTACCTTGAAGTCACCAGACTGAACTCCGACCCCGGACAAATCCATCTTTAGCGGTAACGTAAGTGCCTTTATAGGTGTTAGATACCCTTCTTTGATAGCTTTTGGAAGTGTATACTGATAAGCCAGACTTTCAAAGAAGCTTCCTAAATTTTTCATATCTCCTCTATCAGGTGTAGCCGTTACACCTAATACTTTAGCGCTGTCAAAATATTCCAATACTCTTTGATAACCATCACTTAAACAATGATGTGCTTCATCAATAATGATCGTGTCAAAATAATCTTTTGGAAACTGTTCTAATCTCTTGGTTCTTTGTAATGTTTGTACCGAACCAACAACAATCCTGAACCGGCTTCCAATACATGTTTCTTTTGCTTTTTCCATAGCACATTTAAGTCCTGTTGATTTAGCAATCTTGTCACTTGCCTGTTCAAGCAGTTCCCCTCTATGTGCCATAATAAGAACTCTATCCCCAATTTTTACGCAGTCTTTGGCAACCTCAGCAAAGACGATTGTTTTTCCACAACCAGTAGGCAAAACAAGGAGAGTCTTTTGAACTCCCTTGTTCCATTCTTCAAATATAGAATCATGTGCCTCTTGTTGATAAGGTCTTAACTGCATTAGAATTGTCCTGGATTATAGTTAGGTGTTGCTTGTGTAACTGGCATTTCATCTTTTGGATAGAATTTTTTGATTTCATTGTATTCATTGCCATTGTAAGTTCTTGTACCAATCTTACAGCGTCCTGTTGAACCAGGAACCATTGGCCAGTTCATCTTTAATGGTTCATCTTTTCTCTTTTGTCCAATTCCTCTAAAGAATTCACTTAAGATTCTTTCAACTTTTGTATGAAGTAATAATCTATGTTTAATGATGACTTCTTTACCGTTATAGTTGATAGCAATACTTACGATTGCTTGATTACAGGCCGACATCTTTTCAGAGCCGTTGAATCTTCCTCTTTCATAACTTTTTACAGTAAAGTCATAATCACCTGCAGGTAAGATAATGAACTCACTTTCTTCTTGGATGGTATCATCCCATCCTAATTCATGACCTTCCATCATTCCGTTATTCATCCCGTTGTTATATGCATCCATTTAATCATCCTCCTAAAACGCTCTGATATTTTCGTTAATAATTTTTAATACTTGTGGCCAAGCACCTATTAATACTCCATTGATAAAGTTTGGATCATAATTATCAATTGGTGTGTCTTCAGGATAATATCCTTTGAAGCTGACCGCTTTTCTAACTTCTTCTTCAGTTACAAGATTTTGATCCATTAAATCCCTCAATGGTTTTGGAATCATACTTTGTACAGTTTGTTGTACTGAAGCTGCATTTACAGTAGGTGCTGCTTCTTGAATTCCACCTGTTTGTAATTCCTTATCTACTTTGATTTCCTCAACTTTTGGTTCTTCTCGAGAAACTGGAGGAACAGTATTCATAACAGGTGTAGTGTTTACTACTGGTGCAGGTGCAACATTCTCATTTGATTGGTGAGCAAATAAATGAGCGATTGCTCCAAAATCAAGTGGCAGTTCTTCAGGTAATCCATCCCTATTCTTTGCGTCCCAGCAAGGGTGATGTGATGTATACATGACACGTTGACCACCTTGTGCCTTATGCTTTTTACCTTTATCATCTACAGCCACGCTGAATGTTTTGTAGTTTGCAAATAAGACCATGTCTGCCCACTCTTTTGTAAGAGGTGCAGTTTGTGCTGTTGTTTTCTTTCCAAGCTTTAATTCATAGCGATCGTAAGCACCCATTTCATTAGGCTGTTCAAATTTACGAATAGTCGCATGAGCCGTTAAAAGAACATTGATATTGGCCACATCTACGACATCTTGGAGAAGATTAAGAAATCTTCCCCATTCTTCAGCAATATAGGTATAACCTGTACCATATCCAAATTCTTCTACACCTGATTTACCATGTTTTGCACAGATAGCTTCCGTACATAATCTTTCCGCCCAGTCGGCAGTATCGATAACTAGTGTTTTACAGTTTCTTTTTTGAATGACTGATTGAACTTCCGCAATCAGCATTTGCCAGCTCGTTGGCTTTGGTAATCTTCTTACATCATATTTTTTAGTAGATCCTTCAGTATCAATAAATAAAGGATCTGGAAATTTCATTGCAAAAGTTGTTTTACCAATTCCTTCAGGACCATAGAAAACAACTTTTTGTGCTCCGTTTATTACTCCTTCAGTAATTTCAAAATCCATTAGAATTCACCTGCTTTCCATGTTGGTGTTGTGTTTTCACTTACTGGTTGAACGGGCTGAGAAGTAACATTTTCTTTTACATAGCCATCTTCAATAATCACTGAACATTCATCACCAGTAGATACTCTTGTTGCAATAGCTTGCAGTCCTTCTTGTTCAAGCCATGCATTGAACTCTGTTAGAGTTCTTAAATCCATTTGTTCTAGCTTGTCTAATAAGACAAAACCGCAATCAGGATTTAATTTACGAACGATAGCAGTAGAAACTCTTAATTGGTCACTTCCGCTCATGCTGTCCCATTTCTTTCCTTTGTAAGTCAATTCATTATCTTCAATACTTAATTCAGGCAATGGTAAATCCGCATTGTTCAATAAGTCATATTTTTGTTTACGTACATCTTCAATTTGATTTGTAAGGTTGTCATATTGTGACTTATATCCTTTTGCTTCTTCTTCAGCTTTTTCCTTATCAAGATTTGCTCTAACCTTGCGATTTGTTTCTTCAATTTCAGCTAGGTTCTTTTCTAGTTCATCAGTTGATTGATCCAATAAATCTAAAGCATCTGTCTTGGCCACGCTTAAATCATATGTAGCCTTGTTCAATTCCTCTTTCTTTTGATTTAGCATTTGTTCATAGCGTGCTACTTCATCCGTTAAGGTTTTGACCTGATACTCATATTGAGTAACCTTTTCTCTTTTTCTTTGGTTCTCACCATTTTGAGCAAGAATAGCCTGTTGCTGATTGATTAGGTCTTGAGGACTTACCAAATCCTTAGGTGCATCTTCAAAGAACGGTTGTTCCTTAGCAAACTTAGCTTTTTGATCAGCAATACGACCTACTGTCAATCTTTCCTGATAAAGCTCATTTTCTTGTTTTTGATAAACAGCTAATTGATCTCCAACTCCGATGATATTTAAAAGAACTTCCGCCTTTTCCTTGTTTGTCTTGTTCATGAATTTTGGTAAATCCAACGCAAGCTGTTCAATAAAAGAATTCAACAAGTTTTGTCCTGCTTTCTTACCGCTAGGATCAGTAACTTTTAAAGAACTGTTCTTTCCTTTTCTTTCAACGATAATTCCATTGCTTAATGTAACTTTTAAAACTGGTGGAATAGTTGAGCCTTCTCTTGCAGCGTTGCTGGGCTTGTTTTTATCTCCACCTAAAGCCCATGCGATACTGTCAAGTACCGAAGTCTTACCTTGGTTATTGTCCCCACCAATAATAGTCAATCCATTTTGTGTTGGATCAATCTTAACTGCTTTGATTCTTTTAACGTTTTCTAACTCCAATGCATTAATCTTCACTGACATCTTTACTTTCCCCTTTGTCTCTTTCTTCAATTTTATTTTCAATAAGTTTTATTAATGTACCCGTACATTTTTCGAACTCATTTATTGCTGATTCATAAATATCCTTTACTTGTTTTTCTGAAATACCGTATGCTTCACTTAAGAAATCACTTCCGCTAATTCCTAATCCTGCATCCATTTCAATAATAAGATTGCCATCTTCATCATAGTGAGCTGTTGAAAGCAATCTGATAACGTTTAATTTAGGCTTTCCTTCAGGTTCAAAATTTAAATCTTTTCCACTGATTTTTACTACTTCAATATCTTTTGCACCCGCATCTTTAGCGGCTTGAATAATACTTTCTAGAAATTTATCCATTTTTATTTCTCCCTTTTGATGTATATTTCTACTTGATATCTTTCTTGTTTTGGATATTCACTAAAGATATCAATTTTGTTTCCTTTGATAGCTCCTCCGCAGTCTTGAGCTAGATATTCTTTTCCATCTATCAAAACTGTAGAACCATAAGGAATGATTGAAGGATCTACCGCAATGGTTTTACCTTCTTGTGCAATTACACCTGTAGAAGTTAAACTTCCATAGATGTCTTCTCCTGGCCAATAATACGTTATGGTAAACTGGCCAAGTGCTTTTCATTTAGAAAGTTCATCAACTTGTTCTTGTAGTTGATTTCTTTCTACCTGGATACATTCATACATAGCTTTGTACTGAACATATTCACTTAATTGGTTTTGAGTTTCTTTCAACTCTTGCTTATATAACTCCATTTGTTTGCTTTGTTCTTCATAAGCTGCTTGTGTTGATTTTGCTTGAGCATAACCAGTACCACTAAGAATCAAACCGAAGACACAAAGTCCAAACAATGTGACCTGAGCTTTTTTAGTCAATCTCATATTTGCAATTCCTCCCGAATTTGTTTATAATTTATGTGCTATGTTGTGTGTCCTTTTTTCAAGGGCACTTTTTTCATTTAAAGAATTAAGCAACGCAATAATCAATTGCTCACTAGGACTTCTACTAAACTTGTTCATGTAGTCCTCGAATGCTTTTCTTGGAATGTGTACGTTTCTTCTTTTGTTAGCTATCGCAACACTTCCTGGAAAGCATCCTTGTTGAATTGCATTGATAATGAATTCTCTACTCTTATGAGTAATCTTCATAACTTCTTCAACTGAAATGTTATTTTCATCCATGAGCTATCCCTCCTTTCTATGAAAAAGCCAATTCACTTATTTCATCTGACAACTCAGCAAATTCAACACTTGAAATCAAATCCAACGCACAAGCAACTTCAATAATTGCTTTCACTCTGATGTATTGATCAGAAACATGTGAGCATTCACTTTCAAATTTAGCCATCTTTAAAATAACTTCTTTTACTAAACAATTTTTAAATTCTTCTTTAGCTTTTTCTTTACATTTAACAAGCTTTTTTAAATACTCTTTTTCATTTTTGATTTTGAGTTTAATAATCTCCACTTGATCTTTTTGATTCATAATCTTTCTCCTCCCTACTACTGACCATCAAGGAACCAACCTCGTGTTATTTAAAATGATTAATTTCACAATATTAGGACCATCTTTATTATTTGATTTATATGACTTTTTTTATTTGTTCAGGAGATGAGATTGGCTCCTGGATGATCAGTAATTTATTTAGTTGTTTTCGACATCTTTCATCTCTTTCTTTATAATTAAGTTATCAATGCTCCCCAGTATTGAAATCTAATTAGAAAGCGAGATGAGACACATTGATTAAAAATACAAAAGAGTTATACGATGAAACATATAAACTTCTTAATGTAATTAACAATAATCCTGCAGATATCAGTAATCACCTATCACAAATAGATACCCTTGATAGAAATAAAATTATTAATCTTATAAATGAGTACAAATTAGCTTTAGGATTTAATACTTCTACAAATATGGCTGGTAACTTTACACTTACCGTAAAGCAAAGTATCAGCTTAAGTGCTCATGGTTTTAGATTCTTATATTTCTATGAAAAATATCATGACAGTGATCTAGATATTATTTCTTTGCTTAGTGATACTACTGGTTTAGTAGAAAAAATAACCAGCAAAGAACAATTTTCTAATCTTAAACAACTTCTTGTTATTATCGTAACTGCGCTAATAACTTCTTATTGTTCTACATTATTTTGATATCTTGACTTATATCTGCTTTATTTAATGGAATGTCTAAACTTACAACAAACATTCCATTTTTTCTGTGTATAGACATATCAAGAACAACCTGTGTAATGTCCATGCCGTTTAAAAATACTTTTGTTTGCTGTTCATCAACTTTAATAACAACACCATTTTCCATTCAGCATCCCCTTTTATTCTACATTTTGTAGATTTGATTCTAAAAAAATAATATCATTTACAGATACATTTAAAATTGTTGCTAATTTATCAGCTTCTTCCATGGTGATATTTTGAGGTTTTTCTTCCATTCTTGCATAAGTATTTCTATGACAACCTAATTTATTTGCCATGTACTCTTGTGAATATCCTCTTGCTCTTCTAATTTCATCAAGTTTCATTCGTGAACTCATATTGTCACCTCCTCTTTACGCACTTTATTCTATCCTACGTTTTGTAGAATGTCAATAAAAATATGCAATTTGTAGAATTATTTTTGTGATTTGCTTTATTTATTCTACAATTTGCATTATAATAGTAGCGAAAAGAGGTGTTATAAATGAAAACACAATTTGGTACGATTGTTAAACAATTACGTGAGAAAAAAGGAATGGACCAAAAACAACTTGGAGAAATTGTTGGTGTAAGTGATAAAACTGTTTCATCTTGGGAAATCAATAGAACTGAGCCAAAAATGGGAATCGTTCAACAACTTGCTGATTATTTTGGCGTTTCTACTGATTATTTAATAAAAGGTAATCAAGATGATACCATATATAAAAAAGCTAACATTGATTACACTAGTGTACCTTTATATGACTCTATTTGTTGTGGAGATGGTGGCTTTGTAGATGAAAAAATAATCGACATGATTCCAGTACCAAGCAAAGGATTGAATCCCCGTGCTGAATATTTTGCACAATATGCTAAAGGCGAAAGCATGAAGGATGCTGGTATCAATGATGGAGATCTTCTTATTTTTGAAAGAACAGATAAAGTTGATGATGGAGTTATTGGATGTTTTTGTGATGAAGATAATGTTGCTACATGCAAAAAATACAAAGAACTTAATGGAATAGTAATGTTGCAACCTATGAACATTGAATTTGAACCAATTATTATTGATCCATTAAATGATAACTTTAGATGTTTAGGAAGATTGAAGAAAGTCATTAAAGATTTTGATTGGGAGGATTAATCAATGGGATTATTCAATAAAAAAGAATTGAAACGTATTGAAGAACTAGAAAAAGAAAACGCTGAATATCTTTCTAAAATTGAACAATTAGGTGCAAAAGAGCTATTTGATATTCAAAACGAAATCAAAGAACTTCAACAAACTAAACTTGATGTAGAAAAAGATATTCAAGAAAAAAATGAAGAATTGTTGGATGTTAAAAGAAATATTAATAGCGCAGTATTTGAATTAAGAGCAAAAAAAGAAGAAATCAATCAATTAGATTTGGACCTTGATGTAATGGACTTTGGTATTTATACTCCTAAATACAATTGTATGAATTCTGAAGAATACTCTACAAAAATCAAAGAAAATAGAAACAAACAAAAAGAAATGATAAAAAACAAAACTGCACTTAACTATTTTGATAGTTGGACTTTAGATGGAAGTTTAACTAAAGGACGAGCAATGAATAATGATAACATGAAAATGTACTTAAGAGCATTTAATAACGAATGTGATTCATTAATTTCTAAAGTTAAGTTTAACAACTTTGATAGAATTAAGGAACGTATCGAAAAATGTGCTAAGGCTTTAGATAAACTTAATCAAAGAACAAAAATATCAGTTTCTTATAAATATTTACAATTAAAAATTGATGAACTTCATTTAGTACACGAATACAATTGTAAAAAGCAAGAAGAAAAAGAGGCAATGCGAGCTGCAAGAGAAGAAGAACGCGAGCAAGCTAAATTGCAAAAAGAAATAGAAGAAGCTAGAAAATCTATTGCTAAAGAAAAGAAACATTACGAAAACGCTAAAGAAAAATTTGTTCTTCAATTAGAAAAATGTTCAACAGATGAAGAAAAAAATGATATCCAATCAAAAATAGATGAAATAGATGTAAAATTAGCTGAAATAAGTAAGAACCTAGAAAATATTGATTATAGAGAAGCCAACAAACGAGCCGGTTATGTATATGTTATTTCCAACATTGGATCATTTGGTGAAGGAATATATAAAATAGGAATGACACGAAGATTAGAACCTATGGATCGTGTTGATGAATTAGGTGATGCTTCTGTTCCATTTAAATTTGATGTTCATGCTATGATTTTCAGTGATGATGCTCCAACACTTGAAAATGCCTTACATAAAGCCTTTGATGATAGAAAAGTAAATATGATCAATGGAAGAAAAGAATTCTTCAAAGTTTCTTTAGAAGAAATAGAAAAAGTTGTAAAAGAAAATCATGAGAAATTAATAGAATTTAATGAAGTTCCTGATGCTGAACAATATAGAGAAACACTTAAAATAAAAGAATCATTAACAAAAGGAAAAAATATTGATGAGTAAAAGAGAATTATTTAAATTTTTTTGTTATATGTTTCTAGCGGTATGTTTAATCGCATTAATAATATTGGGAATATGTTCTTTTTTCTATTATCTAATACCTATTGATTTTCCAGGTACAGTTGGTGAATGGATAACAGCACTATCTACGCTTGCTGGTGGAGCTTTAACATTAGGCGGTGTTTGGTGGACAATCAACAACACTAAAGAAGAAAAAAAGAAAGAATTATTTTTTCAATATCGACCAATTATAACATCTCAATCTTTAATTTATTTTGATAAAGATAAAACATTTAGCATGATGTTTGAAAATAAGGGATTATCTGAATTGATGGATATTACATTTTCATGTGATAAAAGTTGGGTTGAATTTAAAACAAATATTGGCTCTGATGGCAGAAATGTACTTATGCCCAATTCAAAATACGGATTCCATTTGAACTGCCCATATGATCAAATTAAAAATTGTCAAGAAATCTCTTTTACTATTAAAGGGCGTACTTATTTAAATGTAAATTTAGAAGTTTCCTTCACTTTCAAAGTAAAAGATCTATCAGATAAAATCAATTTAATATTAATTAAAACAATTTATAATGATGATTTAACTAAATGATATTTATTAATAAAAACTCCCCTGCTACCAACAGGAGAGTAAAATAAGGTACTACCAATACCTTAATAATAAAATGACCTACCAAAGTCCTTTTACGTACTCAATTTTACCATATAGAGCACGTTCAAGGCAAATATAATTGAAAGGACGTGTTTTTATTATGGCTAGAAAAGTCACATATAAGCGTAGACCAAATAATAGTGGTACAGTGGTAAAACTATCAGGCAAACGTAGAAAGCCCTACTGTGCTAAAATTACAAGCGAAGATTATGATCTTGTTACAGGTAAGAAGAAACAAGTACCTATTGGCACTTTTGAAACTGAACTTGAAGCTTTAAATGCCCTATCACTTTATCATTTAACTGTTAATAAACAAATAAACGATAAAGAAGCAAAAGAATTATCTCCTGATATATTTAACAAAGTTAAAGAAAGACATGATAGTAAAGTTCCAACATTCAAAGAAATCTTTGACATTTTAGACAAAGAAGAATTTTCTTTGTTATCAGACTCCTCTCATTCAGGTTACAATTCATGGATCAAACATTTTAAACAAATATATGATAGAAAAATAACTACTATTACATTACAAGATCTTCAATATGTTTTTGATAATGATAAATGTGGAAAAGGTACGAAAGTACATATGAAAGTGCTTTGTACAAAGATATTCAAATATGCAGTTATTCATAAATATATCAATCGTGATGATGATTATACTGAATATATCAGTTGTGGAAAAGACGAAGATAGCAAAAAGCATTATGCTTTCTCATATGATGAAATTCAATGTTTAAGAGAAGAAAACACTGATATGGCTAAGATTGTGCTTATTTATATTTATAGCGGTTTACGTGCAAACGAATTACTCAATATTGATAGAAATGATATACATATAGATGAAATTTGTAACGATGATGGAATTGAAAGAAAAGTTTCGTATTTCTATACAGGATCAAAAACGCAAGCAGGTAAAAATAGAGTTGTTCCAATACATGATTCCATAAAAGATTATGTAATAGAATTACTATTATGTGAAAATAAAAGACTGATAGACCGCAGCTATGTAAGTTTCAATAATATTTGCTTTTTAGAATACTTAACAAACTTAAATATGAAACATACTATACATGATACAAGAGTTACTTTCACTACTCTTTGTCAATTGAATAATGTTGATGTTTTTAGTAGAAAAAGAATATTAGGTCATAAAATGAAAGATATTACTTTTGATACCTATACTGATACAGTTATTAATAAATTATTTGTAGAAATCAACAAAATAAAAGCTTAATTTTTTGTTACTAATTTGTTACTAATTGCGTACATTTAGTAACATTTAATCGTCCAAACCCCCTTGATTTTACGTCATTTTTAAATCATATTTTTTAAAATATGAAAAACTATCTCAAAAATGAGATAGTTTCATAAATCATAAAAATCATTTCTGTATTGATCATAAGAAGAAGGAGAAAGAGTAGGATCCAGGGAATAACCTTTTTAATCATTTTCTATTTTCTTAGGAAAGATAATTGTTGTCTTAAAGAGATCACCATCTACATTCACTTCAAAAGTTCCACCTTGAACCTCCACAAAGCTTTTACAGATAGCAAGTCCTAAACCAGAACCTTCACTTTTACGTGAAGCATCTCCTTGTACAAATCTTTCTGTTAAATCACCTGGATTAGATATTTCATGTGCTGAAATATTTTTGAAAACGACAATAACTTGTTGATTCGTTTCAACGATTTGTAAATAAACTCGTGTATGTTCTAAAGCGTATTTACAGATATTTTGACATAAATTTTCTAAAACACGATAAGTTTTTTCACTGTCTAAATGACAAATGATTTTTTTATTTTCATAATCATTTTTTAGATTTAAATGATGATGTTCGAATTGTTCTTGATATTCAAAGAGAACTTGTTGTAATAAGGCATGAATATCTAAATCTATAGGATTTAATTGGATATTACCACTATTGACTTTAGATACTTCAAATAGATCTTCAATAAGTGTTTTTAATCTTTTAGTATTACGATCTAAAATATCAATATATTCATCTTGTTGTTCTTTTGATAAATCTTCATTTTTTAATAAATCAATATAAGAAATAATAGATGTTAAAGGTGTTTTTAAATCATGAGAAACATTACTAATCAATTCTGTTTTCATCTTTTGTGATGCGACTTCTTTACTTACCGCATCTTTAAAACCATCATTGATACAATTAAGTTCATCTTTTAAGGAATTAAATAAACCAAGATCTTGATTGATTTTATCATTAAATTCACCTTGAGCTAAATGATTGGCTGATTGTAAAAGAACTTGATAATCATTGCTTACTTTTGAAAGTAGCTTTTTAGAAATCAACATAGTAATGATGGCACAAACCAAAGAAACAAAACATGTAAAAATAAGATAAATACGTGGACTAATATAATAAAGATTTCCTATAATTCCCATAAAAAAATAAACAAATAATAAAATTCCTTCAATATAAATACCACTGATTAAACCTAATTTAAGAATGATGTTTCCTTTTTGATTCTTTAAATCAAATTGTGTTAAGCTTTTAATTTCATCTTTAAAATAGTGATAAGCACTACAAACAAGCGTATGTTCTTTAATAAAGTCTTTACCAAAAACAAGAATAGATTTGATATAAAAGATAAAATACATAATCATGGCATAGAAAACAAACCAACCACCTACATTGATAAGAGGCTCAAGCGCAACACCGGCACCAGCCATTCCTCTTTCTCTTAGCATCCAAGCAAAAGTTCCTTGCCAAGAGGCCCTTAATACTTCTGTCATGACAGCAAGCCACATTGCAATTAAAATAATATAAATAAAGAACATAAAGAATAATTTAACTTTAACAACTGTTTTAAAAGGCTCAATGTCAATCAGTTTTCTTACTGGCACAAATAACATAAAAATGACAAGAGCTGCAACAATGATAAAGACATAGGTTATTAAAACATCAGAAATGGATCCTTGTTTAGAACATAATTGTTCTAAATAACAATTTGTTGGTAATTTTTTAGGTATCGCAATTAATACTTTAATGTTTGTTGGATTATTGATGGTTATTTGATTAATAATATCACTATTACCTTCATCTAAATAATTATTTTTAAAAAGTTGATCAAAGGAAGTATTGTAGAAGGATCCTTCCCAATCGCTGGTTTGATTTCCTTCAAGAGAAACATTTCCATTTTCATCATAATCAATGGTTGTATACCATTGATAGTCATTTAATACTTTTTTATCTTGAGTTTCAAATGCTTTTTTTAAATTCTTTTTAGAATTTGTGAAAAAGATTTTTTCGTCTGTTTTATCATAAACATAATATTTGATTCCTTTTGTATCACGATTATTTTCATCATCTAACTCATAAATATAATCATTAAAAACATCTTTTAAAGAATAATCACCATAAACATTTAGTTGATCAATATTATCACCTTTAACATAATAATGAAGTAAATCATAATTTCCTTTTCTTCTTTGAATTCTCATATCTAATAAAATACTTTTACTTGTAAGTATTTCGGTAATTCTACTTCGATTATTATCAAAATCAAGTTTAGTCGAAGTCGTTTTTTCTTTTACCCCATAACTTAAATAAGTGACTAATGAGGCAATAATCAATACAGAAAATAAAAGTATTTTAAGTAATCTGTTTTTATTTTTCATGTTTCCTCCTATTATTTATCAATTTTATATCCAACACCCCAAACAACTTTTAAATATTGTGGTTTTTTAGGATTAATTTCTATTTTTTCTCTTAAATTACGAACATGAACCATCACTGTTTCACTATTAATGGCTTCTTCATTCCAAACACGTTCATAAATATCATCTGCCGAAAATACTTTTCCTGCATTTTTCATTAATAATTCAAGTATTTTAAATTCAATAGGTGTCACTTTGACATTTTTACCATCAACCGAAACTGTCTTTGTATCAACATTGAGTTCAAGACCTCCACAAATATAAACATGATCACTTTCTTTTGGTGCTGTCGCATCTAAGTAACGTCCATAACGTCTTAGATGGGAACGAACACGTGCCATTAATTCCATCGGTACAAATGGTTTTGTCACATAATCATCACCACCTAAATTAAGTCCCATGATTTTATCAATATCTTCTGATTTTGCTGAAAGAAAAATAACTGGAAAATCATATTTTTCCCTTAACTTTGCGACCATTGTTAGACCATCCATACGTGGCATCATAATATCAACAATAGCAAGATGAATTGTTTCTTTTTCCACAATTTCTAAACCTGCAATTCCATCATTTCCAACATACACATCGTATCCTTGATTTTGTAAATAAATTTTAATTGCATTGGCAATTTCTATGTCATCTTCGATAACTAATACATGATATTTTTCCATTCCCTTTTTAACTCCTTATCTAAGCATTGAAAACAATGCAAAACTAATACATATATAACCTGCATATACACAGCTTATTAAAATGATTTTGTTTATTCTTTCCATCTTCCTCACCTCTTGCCTTAAAGTATAGAGATGATTTATAAATATTTTCTTTTTATATTTCTAAAGATTTTCTTAAGATTAAAACTATCTCTATTGTACATAATCTTTTGTAAAAAAGGAAATCTCTTATAAATATAAGATTATTTGTCTATTTTTACCTAAATTATTAAAATAACTCTTATGTAACATGAGAGTTTGATATAATGAATTTGAGGTGAATACTATGAATAATGATTATTTAAGTATTGGTGAAATGGCCAAAATGAATCATATCACGGTAACAACATTAAGGTTGTATGATGAACTTGATTTATTGAAGCCTGTATATGTTAATCCTGAGACAAATTATCGCTATTATGATATTAAACAAAATGCACGTTTGGATTTGATTCAATATATGAAAGAACTGCAAATGAATCTTAAAGAAATTAAGGAACTTCTTGATAAAGAAGATATTAATTTAATTGAAGCAATTTTAATTAAAAAGAAGCAACAACTTTCTATACAAATCAATGATTTACAAAGAACTAAAGATGCTATTTCCAGAACGATTTATAGTTTGGAAAGATATCGTAAATCACCCCCAAGCGGGACAATTACTTTAGAATATATTGATCGAAGAAGGATCTATGTCATGCATACCAATATTAATTTCTATGAACACGATTTAAATGTTTATGAACATCTTTTAACCCAATTAAAGAATGATTTGATTATGCATCATTATCCCCAAATTTATTATTGTAATGCGGGAACTTTTCTTAATAAAGAACGATTTTTAAAACAAGAATTTATTTCAGATCGTATTTTTGTTTTTGTGGATAATCATTTTCCTGAAAAAGAAATACAAGTGATTGAAAATGGAATGTATGCTTGTATTTATCTTGATGATTTTCATCAAGAAATAGATTATGCAAAACGTCTTCTTGATTATTGTAAGATGAATCATCTTACAATATGTGGTGATTATATTTGTGAAGTTTTAAGTGAACTCAGTATGTTTGATCATCATGAACGTTCTATGTTTTTAAGATTACAAGTTCCTGTTTCTTTTAAAAAGTAGTTGACTCTCTTCTTAGATAAGAGTCTATGATGTAATTGAAAGAAATAGGAGGCATGAATTATGGAAAAGATTAAGGTTGTACAATATGGTTGCGGAAAGATGGCAAAATACATTATCCGTTATCTTTATGAAAATGGAGCAATGATTGTTGGGGCCATTGATACAAATCCCGCAATTGTAGGAATGGATATTGGTGATTTTGCAGAACTTGGTGTTAAAACAGGCGTATGTATTAGTGATCAAGCAGATAAAGTTTTAGATGAAACAGATCCTGATATCGCTGTTGTCACTTTATTTAGTTTAGTCAGTGATTGCTTCGATCATTATGTAAAATGTTTATCAAGAGGAATTAGTGTTATTTCTACATGTGAAGAAGCAACATATAGTTGGACAACAGATCCAGTTCGTACAAATCAATTAGATGTTATTGCAAAAGAAAATGGATGTACTTTTGTTGGTAGTGGTATGGAAGATATCTTCTGGGTAAATATGGTTGGTTTAGTAGCCGGTGGATGTCATTCTATTAAAAAGATTGAAGGTGCTGTAAGTTATAATGTCGAAGATTATGGATTAGCTCTTGCAAAAGCTCATGGTGTTGGTTTAACTCCTGAAGAATTTGAAGCATGTATTGCCCATCCTGAAGTATTAGAACCTTCATATGTATGGAATTCAAATGAAGCCTTAGCAGCACGCATGGGATGGACAATTAAATCTCAAACACAAAAATGTGTTCCTTATTTCCATGAAACAGACTTATATTCATCAACTTTAGGTGAAACAATTCCAAAAGGAAACTGTATTGGAATGGCTGCTGTTGTAACAACAGAAACTTTCCAAGGTCCTGTTATTGAAACACAATGTATTGGTAAAGTCTATGGTGAAGATGATGGTGATATGTGTGATTGGAAAATTACAGGTGAACCAGATACAGAGTTTCATGTTGTAAAACCTGCAACGGTTGAACATACGTGTGCAACAATTGTCAATCGTATTCCAACTGTTTTGGTTGCACCTGCTGGTGTAGTTACAGTTGATGAATTAGATCGTTTAGATTATTTAACTTATCCTATGGAATATCATATTTAATGTAAAAGCAGAGCCTAAGCTCTGCTTTTTTGATAGAAAACAATACTTTCATAGGGTTTAAGAATTCCTTTTTGATGTTGATTATAGTTTTGAATCAATACTTTTTCATTATTTAAAATAGATGCATCATAGCTTACTTCCTTATCCGTAAAATTACAATAAACATAAAGTTCTTCATCTTGATAAAGACGTTTATAGGCATAAATATCTTCATCATCTTTCATTATTAAATCATATTTACCTAAAGTAATGATTTCATATTCTTTTCTTAATTGAATTAATTTTTGATAAGTATGAAAAATAGAATTTGTATCTTTCATTTCTGCTTCAGCATTGATTGTTTGATAATTTGGATTCATCATAATCCAAGGAATATGTTCACTAAACCCTGCATTTTTTTCTTTGTTCCATTGCATTGGTGTTCTAGCGTTATCTCTACTTGATTTTCTCATATAGCGTAACATATCTTCATGACTTACCGATTTTTCTATTTCTACAAGTTGTTTGTAGCTATTGAATGTTTCAATATCTCGATAATCATCAAGTGAATTAAAAGGTACATTTGTCATCCCCAATTCTTCCCCTTGATAAATATAAGGTGTCCCTTGCATCATATGTAAACATATCGCCAACATTTTTGCTGATTTTTCATGACACAAAGGAGAAGAAGTATCACCAAATCTTGAAACACATCGTGGTTGATCATGATTATTCCAGAACAAAGAATTCCAAGCCTGTTGATACATTCCTACTTGCCATCTCGACATAATTTGTTTTAAATCTTTTAAAGAAAATCTTTGATCTGTCCATTTATTAACTTCTGCACCATCAACATTCATTAGTTCAAACTGAAAGACCATGCTTAATTCTTTATTATCTAAAGGAGCATATTTTTTAGCATCCTCGATTGTTACAGCAGGGGTTTCTCCTACTGTTAAAAGTTCTTTTCTAGAAAATACTTTTTGATTCATTTCTTGAATATATTCATGAATATGTGGTCCATTTGCACATACTTGATGACCTTTAATAGTACTGTCTACATAGTATTGACTTTCATCCTTACTAATAAGATTAATGACATCTAAACGAAAACCATCAACACCTTTATCTACCCAGTAATTCATAATATCAATACATTCTTGTCTTACCTTAGGATTTTGCCAATTTAAATCAGGTTGTTTTTTAGAAAATAAATGCAAATAATACTCATTTGTCTTTTCATCAAGTTCCCAAGCTGAGCCTTGAAAGCAGCTTGTCCAATTATTTGGAACATCTCCCTCATTTCCTTCTTTCCAAATATAATAATCTCGATAAGGATTATTTTTAGATTTTTTACTTTCTTGAAACCAAAAATGTTCATCACTTGTATGATTAAAAACAACATCCAAGATAATTTTAATTTGTTTTTCATGTGCTTTTTCTAATAATTCTTCAAAATCTTCCATCGTTCCAAATTCTGGCTGAATTTGATAATAATCTGAAATGTCATAACCATTATCATCATTAGGAGACTTATAAATAGGTGTTATCCATAGTACATCAACTCCTAATTTTTCCAAGTAATCTAAACGAGAAACAATTCCTTGAAGATCACCTATACCATCATTATTACTATCTTGAAAGCTTTTTACATAAATTTGATAAACAACACTCTTTTTCCACCATTCCATATTGATCCCTCCTGCTTTTATTATTCTCTTTTTATAAAGGAAATTCATTGCCTTTTTTAACAATTTATAGTCAATTATTAACTTTTCGATATTTTGTTGGTGTTGTATGATATTCTTTTTTAAAAACATTTTCAAATGATTTTACATTTTTAAATCCATGATTTAAAGCAATATCAATGATTTTCATGTTAGTATGTATTAAATCATAATAAGCATGTTTTAATCTTATTTTTTGTAAATATTGATAAAAGGAAATCGTTGTTTGTCTTTTAAATAATCGTGATAAAGAATTAGGATGAAAGTGAAATTGTTCCGCTATAATTTCAAGTGTTAAATCTTGGTTATATCTTTTTTCTATTTCTTCTATTATTTTATAAATTTCTTTTGTGTTTTCTTCTTGTTTTTTATCTAATAAACAATCCTGTATGAGTTTTTGATAAAGTTGATACATTAAAATATGTTGTTCTATTGGTAAAAGATGGTGAATATATTTCATTTCTAACCAAGGTTTAAACCATTCTTTGTTTGATGGAGCTTTTAATTTAAAGAAATAAGATTGAATTTGAAATTCTTTAAAGACATCAACTGACAATAAATATGTATATAAATGTGTAAATTCAGGAAAATTGAATTGATGTACACTATGTGAGTTAATAATAAACATTTCCCCTTGATAAAATATTTCTTTCTTTCCATCAATATATGCTTCTACTTTTCCTGAAACGACATATACAACTTCAATATCTTGATGATAGTGGGAACTTACTGGTCGACTTTTATTAAATTGATGATTATAAAAAACAATAGGATATTTAATATTTGTTTTAACAATTTCTAGATGATGATCCATTTTATTCACCTCTTTTTTATTATATAAGAAAAAAGCCTACATCGTAGACTTTTTGATCATATTTATAAAATACTGATGAATTGAATCATCTTCATCAAGTTCAGGATGAAATGCAAGTGCTAATTGTTTTTTATATTGAACAGCAATAATATTGTCATTTACTTTAGAAAGAATATCAACACCATCTTGTACACTTTCGATATAAGGTGCTCGAATAAAAGTCATAGGAACTTTTCCTATTCCTTTTATTTCTTCTGTTGTATGAAAACTTCCTAGTTGTCTACCATAGGCATTCCTTTTTACCATCATAGGTATTGTTGAAAAATAAGTTTGATTTTGATTTTCTATTTCCTTAGCTAATAAAATCAATCCTGCGCATGTTGCAAGTGTCGGTAAGCCATTTTGAATACGTTTTTGTAAATTATCAAACATATCCAATTCTTTTAAGAGCTTTCCTTGAACAGTACTTTCTCCACCAGGAAGAATTAAACCATCAAAATCTTGTTCCAAATCTTTTTTTTGCCTCAATTCAATACACTCTACTCCCAACTTTTCTAACTTTTTTTCATGTTCAATAAAAGCACCTTGTAAAGCCAATACTCCTACTTTCATTATTTTCCTCTTTCTGCCATTAAAATTTCAATTTCTTGTTCATTAATACCAACCATTGCTTCCCCTAAATCTTCAGATAATTTTGCAATCAATTTAGCATCTGTATAATTTGTAACAGCTTTAACAATCGCAGCAGCACGTTTTTTAGGATTTCCTGATTTAAAGATTCCTGAACCAACAAAGACTCCTTCTGCCCCTAATTGCATCATTAATGCTGCATCTGCAGGTGTAGCGACTCCACCAGCAGCAAAGTTAACAACTGGTAATTTTTTATGATCGTGAACATATTCTACAAGTTCATATGGTACTTGTAATTGTTTTGCAACTTCGAAAAGTTCATCTTTTCTAAGAGCCGAAATTTGGGCAATTTGTTTATTCATCATTCTCATATGACGAACGGCTTGAACGATATCTCCTGTTCCTGGTTCTCCTTTTGTACGAATCATGCTTGCCCCTTCATTGATACGACGAAGCGCTTCCCCTAAATCTTTGGCACCACATACAAATGGTACTTCAAATTCTCTTTTATTGACATGATAAACATCATCTGCTGGTGATAAAACTTCACTTTCATCAATATAATCAATTTCAATTGCTTGTAAAAGCTGTGCTTCTACAAAGTGTCCAATACGACATTTTGCCATAACTGGAATGCTTACTGCTGCTTGAATTTCTTGAATCATTTTTGGATCAGACATTCTTGCAACTCCCCCTGCTGCACGAATATCTGCAGGAATTCTTTCAAGCGCCATAACTGCACATGCTCCAGCTTCTTCTGCAATTTTTGCTTGTTCAGGTGTTGTTACATCCATAATAACACCACCTTTTAACATTTGTGCTAATTGTTTATTTAATGCATATCTTTCATTTAACATTTTTTAATCCCCCTGTTTACTTTTGTTATGGCTTTTATTATACTTAAATGTGAACATATTAAAATATTCAAATTAAATATATCCATTAAGGTCAGTTTGAGGAGGAATCATTTATGTTAACATATAATCTTACAAATATAGGGTCAGATTCCCTTTATGAATATCTTTATAAATGTATAAAAAAAGACATTATTTTAGGAAACATAAAACCAGGAGAAAGATTACCATCAAAGAGACCTTTTTCAAAAAATCTTGGAGTAAGTATTATTACTGTTGAAAATGCTTATAGTTTACTTATGTCTGAAGGTTTTATTTATTCATTACCAAAGAAAGGATTTTATGTCGCTGATTTAAAAAATATTCCTTCTAAAAAACAAATGAATAAAGAGAAAGTGGTTTTAACAAGTGGACATAATCACTACTTAGCTGATTTTTCTAGTAATCAAACAGAAAGTGATATCTTTCCCTTTACTACATGGATCAAAACAATGAAAGAAGTACTAAGAGATAATCAAAAAGAACTAATGATCAACTCACCTTGTGGTGGTATTCTTGAATTAAGAAAAAATATTGCGAATTTCTTAAAAGATTTTAGAGATATGAATATTAAACCTGAACAAATCATTATTGGTGCAGGTACAGAATATCTATATAGCTTGATTATTCAACTTTTAGGAAATGATGTTAAATATGGCTTAGAAAATCCTGGTTATCCAAAAACTGCCCAAATTTATAAAAGTATGAATGTTGATTTTGAATATGTGGATATAGATGATTATGGAATAGATCCAAATGAATTAGAAGAAAAGAAAATTGATGTAATACACATCTCTCCATCTCATCATTTTCCTACAGGTATTGTTATGCCAATTTCAAGAAGGTATGAACTTCTAGGATGGGCAAATAAAGTTGAAAAACATTATATCATTGAAGATGATTATGATAGTGAATTAAGATTAGGTGGAAAACCCATTCCAACTTTACAAAGCATAGATGTTTCCGATAAAGTCATCTACATGAATACCTTTACTAAAACTTTATCATCAACTATCCGTATGTCTTATATGGTATTACCAGAGTCATTAGCTGATGAATATTATAGACGTCTTTCATTTTATTCATGTACAGTTTCAAATTTTGAACAATATACTCTTTCAAGATTTATTGAAAACGGACATTTTGAAAGACATATTAATCGTTTGAGAAATTATTATTTAAAAAAACAAAATACAATCTTAAATGCCTTTCAAACGAGTAGTCTAAATAATAAAATTGAAATTTATAATGAAACTGCTGGCGTTCATTTTTTAATGAAAATAAAAAGTACAAAAGAAGAAAAAGACATTATAAATAATGCTTATAGTAAAGGAATAAGATTAAGTCCACTTTCGCAATATTATAAAAATAATAAGGAAAACAAGAATATTTATGTTATGAACTACTCATCATTAGATAGTGAAAAAATAGGTCTAATTGTAGAAAAGCTGAAACAGTGTATCTAAAAACCACCTGGCAAGAAAGTCAGGTGGTTTTAATAAAGTAAAGATATAAAAAAAAGAACTGGCAACGAGCTATTTTCGCACCGAAGTACTATCTTCGCCGTGATGATGCTTAACTTCTGTGTTCGGAATGGGAACAGGTGTGTCCATCATGCTATCATTACCAGATCTTCTCTTAAAGTATCCTTCAGGACACTCAAAACCAGATAGTAGTCTCTTTCTTTCAAGCTCGCTTGCCTTTTCGGTCAAGCCCTCGACCTATTAGTATCAGTCCGCTTAACATGTCACCATGCTTACACTCCTGACCTATCTACCTTATCGTCTTTAAGGGGTCTTACTTGCTTGCGCAATGGGAAATCTCATCTTGAAGTGGGTTTCACACTTAGATGCCTTCAGCGTTTATCCCTTCCGCATTTAGCTACCCAGCTATGCCACTGGCGTGACAACTGGTCCACCATTGATGCGTCCATCCCGGTCCTCTCGTACTGAGGACAGCTCTTCTCAAATTTCCTGCGCCCACGACAGATAGGGACCGAACTGTCTCACGACGTTCTGAACCCAGC
>OGRK01000342.1_pt1 | contig 48902 bp, 40 predicted proteins | sample 1553471 | NCBI WGS metagenome assembly OGRK01 (sample SAMEA2580080, study PRJEB22360) | human gut metagenome | biome: human gut; feature: human-associated habitat; material: faeces | place: Denmark | collected 2008/2010
ATCCGTCAGGCTTATCAGTGACAGATAATTCGAACCAAACATTGTATCGCTCTGTATTCCTGTCGATACGACACGTTTTACACTCTGAAAATTGGTGTACGCCGCAAAACTTCCGCCCACGACAAGGATCAGCACTCCTAGAACAAAAATTGCTCCGGCAAGACTGCCATGCCGGAGCCGTTTTCCTGTCTTTTTCTTCATTTTAATCTCCACTCTTTCGTGCAATCTATGTTCTCTATTTTACCTATCGTGTCTCAAAAATGCAAGCATTCCTTATGCTTTGCAATAATTTGTTACTGTTCATACTACTGCTCACCCAGTAATACCTATTTTCTTCCGTGTGGCATATATATTCGCTCCCAACGCTACAGCGGCAACGCATACCATGGCAACGTTACTTACTGAACGATGATACTTTTTCGCCTATAATCCTATAAAAACAACCGTTTAACGATTTTACAACTTGCTTTCATAAGGCTTTCGGAGCATATAGCCGTATGAAAGCTTGTATTGTCAGGGATTAGGATAAACTTTTGCTATTTTGCACATTGATTTTTTGTCCAGCGTACATATATTAGTCATAAACCACCTCCTACTGTTCCAAGGAGTCCTGGTTCCTGATTTTTTGAATTTTAAGGCAAAAAAACAGAACATAAACTAATATGCTCCATTTTTATACGTCTATCCTATATTCTATTTTTCAATCTTTACATCTCTTAACTGTTTACAGATAGTCTGCTCCATCTTCTCAATATCCAAAGGTTTTGCCAGATGTGCATTCATTCCTGCTGCCAGACACTTTTCTTTATCTTCTCTGAATGCATTTGCTGTCATGGCAATAATCGGGATTGTCTCAGCATCTGGATGTTTCAGTGACCGGATTGTTTTTGTCGCAGTAAACCCGTCCATTACAGGCATCATGATATCCATCAGAATTGCGTCAAAATAACATTCCGGTTTCTCCTGAAACATTCTGACCGCCTGCAATCCGTCTCTTACAACTGTCAGGTTTGCACCTTCATCAGACAACAGCATTTCCGCAATTTCTGCATTCAGTTCATTATCCTCCACCAGCAATAAGTTTAATCCGCTGATATCCATCTGTGCCGCTGTTTTCTTTACTGTATCTGGTGTGGGAGCAAGTTTAAACGGAATCCTGATGATAAAGGTTGAGCCAATGCCTTCTTCGCTTTTAACTTCAATAGTTCCACCCATTTTTTCAATCAGACCTTTTACAATCGCCATTCCCAGTCCAATTCCCTGCTGTGTACTTCTTGCATCCTCTCTTTCCTGCGAAAACGGCTCAAATATATGCTCCTGGTATTCCCTGCTCATACCAATGCCAGTATCAGTAATGGTCCACTCATATGTCGTAATTCCGTCAACAGCTTCTGTATAATCTGACACCGTTATTATCTTGCCGCCAATCCGGTTATACTTAATGCAGTTTCCATAAATATTAAGGAAAATTTGCCTCAATGCCTCAAATGTACCGGACTTCCATAAATAAAAGGATATCGAAGCCCTTCTTTTTTTGAACAGAACTGCATCTGGATTCCTCTGTCTTTTGCCCGCTGTTCTATGATAGCCAGAACATCCTGGCTTAATTCCTTAAAGTTGATGATTTCCTGCGTCAGAGGTACATTTCCATCTTCAATCTTGCTCATCTGAAGGATATCGTTAATAAGAGACAATAGGTAGTCTGCAGCTACCTGCATTTTTCTGAAATTTTCCAGGACCAATTCCCTGTCATCAAAATGCTTCTCAGCAATCTTCAGCAATCCAATAATACCATTCAGCGGGGTTCTCATATCGTGAGACATCCTGGAGAGAAAATCAGACTTGCTTTTATTTGCTTTCTTTTCACTTTCCAGGGCAATTGATTTGTGCATGAAGTCATTTTTATCCAGCATAAGATTCCAATGTTCAATGGTCCCGTCTTCCTTTATTACTTTTTGCCCACGATCTTCGATATACTTGTATGTCCCGTCCTTACAGCGTATCCGGTAAATAGTAGCATAATGATTGGAATGAGTATATTGATTTAATGCATCTGCAAGTCCGACCTTCACGTCATCTGGATGAACAAGACCGATAATACTACCGCCAGAAGCATCCAACAGTTCCTTTGGTGTTGCGTAACCGAGCATATTTGCAAATTGTTCTGAAACATATTTGAAAGAGTATTCCGGGTCATCATTACTGATTTTGACGCCGCCAGGGATGGATACGGTAAATAACTCCAGCTGACTTTGCAGTTTCTTTGTCAATTCCTCGATCATAGCCGTATGCTTTTTCTCTTCTTCCAGAAGCTTCGCATACTCTCTGTTTGATTTTTCCAGTGCCCGCTCTTTTTCCTCTAAGCGATAATGTTCTGTACGGTCAAGAACATAATTAACTGCAATGACATCTCCGGTTTCCTCTTCACGGTACAGAGCCATGTGATCTTCTGCAAGCATGGGTTCAAAAGTAGCAGTCCTGGTCCAGTATCGGAACGATATATGCCGTTCACCATTTTCAAACCGATTTAATAATCGTTCTCTGTCAAACTCGTGCAGAAAATCTTTAAGACCTTCTTCAGGTATGGTCAATGCCCATGCATCCACCAGACTCTGTAAGCTTGAATTCTCCGGCAAACCTAATTGTTCATTCAGATTATATTTTTTTCCATTAACTACCTGATACATGGAACCACGTACGATATTCTTTGTGAGATTGATCACGCAGTATCCATCGGCAATAGCAAATACCGACTCTTCCAAAAAACGATTATTAATAATGTCCTGACTCATACAACTTCTCCTCGTCAATCTTCTGGTAAAAATTATATCCTTATTTTTGTGTATTCGTCAATAAAAAAGAGTGTGATAACTATTCAAATACTTAGTCACCCATTTCTCCACCGATTCCCAAAGTGTACTTTGCTCCCATATAATATCCTGATTTTTTCGTATATTGCATTTCTCCCTTCTAAAGTTCTCTTTTCAGTTACATGACTATACCAGAAGTCGGGGAAATAGCAATTCATCAGATGTACCGAAAATGCGTAGAGGAGATTGGGGATAGTAGACAATAGGGAAAATTGGGATAAAAGAAAAGTCATAGCTTGGGAACCATGACCTTTCAAATCCCCAAATAGTTGTGGTATCTGAGGATTTCTTATTTTAAGTTTATGATGATAAACCGACTAAATGAACTGTTACATCATATTCCGCCTCATCTCCATCTACAACAGATGCAATACAATCTGAATCTGTACCTTCCATCCAGATGTACACTTTCATGATCACACCATTCCAGTCCACATCAGATGCAACTTTTATTTGATCTGCGGTCGGAACTGCATATGTTCCATTTTCTTTTCTTAATGTCCACTTCTGATCATCTGTTCCTGAAATATGTGTATATTTCGCTTTTTTTGTAGTGTTAGAAACAGCCCCTGTTCCAGAAACTACTCTCCATCCAGTTAATGCATCTGTACCATTATAATTTACATCATTTCCTGCACCAGTTGGCTCTGTTGGAGCAAATACTGCTATAAGCTGATCACCGTGTGTTCTGTCGTTGATGACGATACCTACTCGCATAGATGCTGCAACTTTATCAGTAACATTTCCCTCTGCATCAGAACGTGTTACCTCAATTGCTCCATTCGCAGCTGCGCCATCAAAATATACATCTGCATGACCTGTATTCTTTACTGCAAATAAGGTAAACTCGCTGAGAACATATGCATAATAAGATTTTCCACCAAGTAAATAGGTTCCATCTTTCTTTCCATTTTTATCGGCTTCTAACGTTACCTTCTGGTAAGTTCCTACCTTTGCTAAATTTGCTGTCCAACTTTCAGGAACGTACCAATCTATCATATTTTCAGAAGAAGCAGGGGTAATAGCATGACCTTTTGTAGCTGCGACAGTAGCTGAATCACCGTCATGATCAGCAACATCACCTGCATTAATTTGAAGAACTACTCCATCTGCCGTTGCGCTAATCGAACTGGCTGTTCCATTGACATTTTTATTGGAAATAAACCAAGCATATGTGGATGAACTTAGTGCAATCGCCGCAACACAGACTGATAGAATTGCCGCTGCCATTTGTTTTTTTAACTGTTTTATACTTAAAACTGATTCCATCACATCATACCCTTTCTATCGTAATTTTAATCATATATTCAGCATACCAAAGAGCAGAAATGTAATTATGTTTCTGCTTTTTGGTATGCCCTCTGCGCCACAACCGCAGAGGAGATACTATTATAACTAATTGTTAGCAGTTGGTGCGGCTGCGTCATCTGCTGTAAATGATACGGTTGCCTTAACAGAACCTAATTTGTCAAGATTATCTGTTCTTACATTAGCAACAGCACCATCATAGTAAACATATACATCAACGGTCTTGTCACCGATTTCTCCAGCCGTAGTTGGGAATACGTCGTTTGCTGTAGTAAGATATGCCGCATTTGTAGTTGTTCCATTTGCCTGACGATTTTCCTCTGCTGTTAAACCAGTGATAGTCTGATTAGAAGCAGTAGTTGTTGTCGAATTATTATATGTTGTCACAAGAGTTCCAGACTGATCATAAATTGCAATTTCAGCACCACAAACAACCATGACACGAATAGCATTCTTTAGTTCATCATCGGTTTGCCCCGGAGTAACTGTCACACCACTTACTCTCAGATTTTTAAACTGACCTTTTGTTGTACCATTGGTTCCGATATGAAACGTCTGTTTTACATAATAGTTCTCTTTGTCTGCATCCTGAACAGTAAAACGAGTAGTTGCTTTTTCTGTAGAAGTGTCAGATGCTGATGCATAGGCTGATTGCCATGTAAATACTGTTGCATCATCATTTGCTGCGACCATCTGTACTGGATACAAAGTTTTGTCAGCAACTGTTGTTGTTTCTTCGGTTTTCGTTGATGTTTTCGTAATCGCATCATTCGAAATTACTAAGAATGGTGCGTTCGACTGAGCACTAATACTTGCTGTCTTTCCTGTTACAGTATTATTACTTACAAACCAAGCATATGTACTTGATCCCAGCGCTACAGCGGCAACGCATACCATGGCAACGGCAGCAGCAAGCTGTTTTTTCAGCCCTTTTACGTTATTATTTGTTTCTTTCATTTCTTCCTCCTTTTGTGCAGTTTGAAGCTTCCCTTATCTGTCCGAACTCTCCCTGCCAGCTTTCTTAAGCAAATCGAACTCCCACCTGTCACGGTCTGAAGCTTCTTTCCTGCACCGTTTCCGGTGAGGATTTCATCTACTGAAAAAAACTGTACGTGATTATTCTTTTGTATTCTGTCGTCCTTCTTTCTGCCTAAAAATCTCTGTGATTTTTATATATAATCAGTGGTTGTGGCACCGGTCATACCTTATTTGTTTCTTCTGTTTTCCCATGTAATATTTTCATCATCATAGTAAGCATTATTCGGAACTTCATTTCCTGCTGCATTAATCGGTTTATCACCTTTCAAAGTATCTTTGATATCCTTGATAAATTTCCACAGCAGATTTGTTTTGTCATCGTAATCAGCGTCAATACGCATGCTGAACTGCACGCTTCCTCCGATAATGGAATCTACACATTCAGGGTCATCCCCTTCCATCCAGATGACAATCGTATATTTATCTACATTTCCTACAAGGAAATTGTCTTCTTTGTAATTGCATACCACTTTTTTCGACTTAAAATTCGTACAGCCGAGTTCTTCGCCTCCATCGGAAGCCGGTGCTGCATAAACCACACGTTCTCCATTTCTCCAGACGGCAACACGTACTGCATTTTCTGCGCCTTTTGCACAGGAATCCAGGTTTATACTTGCCTGATATGCCAAATCTTCTTTTCCGGCATTTCGTACATAATAAGTGTATGCCATATAATTTTTACCGTTATGATTTCCTTCTTGTGAGTCGATATCTTCCGGTAAATCCTCAATCGACATATTTGTGGCATCCTCTACCACATCTGCTTTTAATCTTGCAGTTGCTCCATCAAAATTTCCATTATCTGCAATGCTGATACCTTTTCGATATAATTCAAGACGATCCAGATTGATTGTAAAATTACCCATCTTTTCCTGCATAAATGCTGCGACAAACAGAATACACACCAACAGCATCAGGCTCAAAAGTATAATCTGGACTTTATCCATCCTAAGCAGTGCCGATGCCAGCCTTTTTCGTCTTCTGTATGGAACATACATACTTACAATTGCTTCCGGGTCAACATCATCGCCGTATTTACTCATCAGTTCTTCCAATTCTTCAATTCGAATAATCTGGTCATTTCTTACTTTTTTACTCCGACGAAATCGTTTCCCCTTCTTTTCTTTGGGTACTTTTCCTGTCTTATTTTTTTCTGTGTTATTTTTCTCTGTCTTATCTTGCTCCTCTGTCTTATCAGGCTCATGTGTTACCTGATTTTCATTTTCTTCGACTTGTTCTCTTTTTTTCTTCTTCATAGGCTAATTATATTCACCACTATATCTATAATTTATATCTTTTTTTGACATACCCAACATACTCTTGCATTTTTCTTCGTTCTTCAAGGTTTGCAAATCTCAGCTGAATACCGCAGACAAAGCGGAATGAGTCACCTTTCGGCAGCTCTCTCACCCAGCAGACAACACCCACTACTTCCTGCTCCGCCACTCCATCTGATAAGGTTCCGATTCTTGGAAGGGTGAAAATACAGGACTCGCCTACTTCAAACCAACGGTTCATGTATACAGCAAGACCGTTGTTGGAAATATCCATCGTTTCTCCCTGTTCTTTATCAATCTCACCATCCGAGTTCAATTCCCAGGTATCCTGCATATATTTAATCGGTAATTCTACTTTCATACGGACATCCACACGCTTTATAAATTGTCTTTGTTCCGTTACCCGGCGGATTTTCCAGTATCTTCGGATTCCTTCTTTTACTACATCATCCACATAACCGGCTATAATATTTACATCGTCCCCTTCACCATACCGGAATAATATTTTTTTATTTTCATCCGGAATCAGAGCTTTGCCGTCTACCATTGGAATGGATACCAGAAATGCTGACTCATCTAATGCTTTATTAAATGTGCTCATCATATTAAACTGAGGCTCTTGACCCGTCGGAACATCAAATGCAAGATGCATTTTTGTTCCATGTTTAATCTGCAAACTACCTGCCATTTTCACATTTCTCCTGTTTTATTCTTTATTATCGTCGCTATTTATTTCGTTACTCTTTACTTCATTGCTCTTTTCTTCTGAATTTTTCTTTCTTCTTTGTTCCCGTATCTGCTGGATTGCTTCTTTTACTGCTGCCTCTTCTTCATCTTTTGCAATTTTCTTTGCAAGTGAAACTGTACGGGCCAGATTTGTAATTAATATCACTGCAAGCGGTAATAAAATAATCGGTATGAAAATCAGTGGATTCGATACCAGACGTGCCAGTTTTCCAAGCATCAAAGAAGAACCAATCACCTTGCCAATCAGGTATTCTGAATCAACCGTATAGGCATCCACTACGTTATTGGCATCCCCTTTTGTCGTGTAAAACCAGTGGTCTCCGTCTTTTTCAATTTCCATTACTCTATGTGTGTTTACTGCACCATCCAGTGCAGGGTCTGTGGAATAAAAGGAAATAACATCTCCTTCTTTTATTTCTTCCGGATTTGTCTGTTTCACCAACAGCAGTTCATCGGTCTTGTATGCCGGCGCCATACTTCCTGTCGTAACGCGAAAAACCGTATATCCTGCAATGCCTGGTGCTTCCCCCTGTCTGGTTAGTACTACAGAACATAATACCACCACTGCTGCTGCTATGACCAGTACCGATAATACGTTTATCAGCGTAAAAAATATTTTTTTTATCATTGATTATTGTCATCCTCTTTTGAGTTTTTACGTTCTTTACGCTCCTGCAATGCATTTAAAATATAGCGGGATAAGCTGTTTGCTTCACTTTTTGCAACTGCTTTTTCTTTTTCTTTCTCAGCCTGAAGCTGTTTTTTCTTAGCTGTTTCCACTTCTTTTTCAGCTTCCTGCTTCACTTGTTTCACTGTTTCTTCTGCGTCCGCTTTGACACTTTGAACGGTCTTATCTGCCTCTTCTTTTGCTGCCTTTACACTCTGTTCAGCTTCTTCCTGTGCTTTTTGAACTGCCCATTCTGCCTCTTTTTGTGCCCCTCTGACTGCCTCTTCGGCTTCTCTTCTTGCCGTTTTTACTGCTTCTTCGGCTTCCTTTTGTGCCTTTAAAATAGCTTCTTCGGCATTTCTTTGAACTTCTTCTACGGTCTTCTTTGCAGCCTCGTTTGTCTCCTTGATTGTCTGTTCAGCACTTAATCTGGTTTCCGCCGCTTCTGCCTGATACTGCTTAGATTCTTTCTTTGCAGCCTCCACCTGTCTTAAAGATTTCTCAACTTCTTTGTATGCTTTTTCTTTTTCCTGAGAAAATTGTTGTACTTTTGCCTGCGCTTCGCTCTGAATTTTTTCTATTGTCTCTTCTTTTTCTCTGCGCTCTGCTTCAATTGTCTCCGTAGTCTCACTTCGTATCACTTCGATTTCATTTTTTGCTTCGATTTCTGCCCTCTCCATTGCCTCTTTTAATTCTGCCTGGGCTTTTTGTTCAATCTCAAGCTGTGCCTCTATCTCCGCTTTCTGATTTTCCAACTCTTCTTTCATCTGCTCTAAGAACTGAAGATCCTGCATCGTAGAATCCAACTGCCATTCCAGACTCTGCATCGACTGTTCCAGTTCTTCCCTTCGTCTGGTTTCATCTTCAAGTTTTGCTTCTGCGTCAAGCTGTGCCTGTGTCACTTCTTCCACAAACACTTTACGGATTTCTACGTCTTCGATATTTCTGTCTTCTACAATCTGCTCTTCAATTTTCTTGATAAATTTGGGTTTTACCGGCTCTCGCTTTTCTGTTGCAAGTTCCGACATTTTTCGTGGGTCAGATTCCAGCAGACTTTTAAATACCGTATAATTGGTAATCATGTTGATATACATCTGCAGTAAATATTCCTCATCGAACTGGAGTGCAGAGTCCTGCTCTTCAATCGTATATCCCACTTCATCATACCCTTCGATAAACTGCCACAATTTATAGCAGGCACGGTAATCAGGATCTTTCATCATCAGATTGGTTCTCTGAATCGGGCTTCGTACTTTGGCACAGCCATTCATAATATCACAAAAAGAACTGGCTCTTAAGGTTCTGGACATTCTTCGCACACGGTCGATTCTTTTAAACAGATCCATGTTGTCAGTGTCATTTTCCACATAGCTCTGACGGTTTTTAATCGTCATTTCTACTTTATAAGAAATTTCCTCATAAGCATCATCAATCTTGCTTTCCATGCTCATGACATTACAAGTCTCATCTCCGGTTGACCAGAAGATGATATCCGTTCTCTTATCAACGAAAGCAAACAGGCGCTGAATCAGATGATAGACAAAACGATTTTCATACAAGTCGTAACTTTCTTCGGTTGTAACATTCAAAATCCTGGTCGGCTGGATTTCTCCTGCCTCATTTGATGCAATGAACTGTGTATTCTGGCTTAAGTGGCGTACGCTGTCCGCTGTAATTTTCTTTGCCAGGGCGACCGGAACAACTTCCTCACTCGTAGCAATAAACCGGCGTGGCTTATCTACGATATTAAAAATGGATTCGATTCCCTCTTCTACAACGGTCAGCCATCTCTCATCTACAACTTTATGGAGAACCCGGTTTTTCTGTTCTAAGGTATTATCGCCTGCCTGAATCATTTCAAACAGATATTGAAAATACCTGTCCTCTTCAAGTGCACCCTCAACCTCATTCGTATACTTCATATATAGGTCATTGATTGTACTCTCTTCCATCCTCGTTCTCCTTCGTCATTTATTTCTGTTCTGCCACTTAGACTAAACCTGATTTTTAATACAGATTCTGGATTCGTCTTAAATAAGCCTTGCTGTCCTCCATTCCAGTCTTTCCAAATGTCTTTTCAATGTAGTTAATCAACCCTGTAATTTCATCTCTTACAAAGCTGACATTCATGCTTTCAAATTTCTTTAATACTTTACGGGCTACGATATAATCCATTCCACCAAGCTCGTCTCCGCCGCATGCTACATAAACCGGAATAAAATCATACATCTGTTTCATAATACGGTTACCAAAGGAAAGTTTAAATCTGGTAATCAGATAGCTGTCAAGTTTCTGCATCTTATCAAGTAAATCATCGCTGATTGGATAATCTTCTTTTGCTTTTTCAAAGAGTGCCTGCAGATGTTCCGCTGTAATATCACAAGGCGGTTCTAATTCACATTCAAATTCATCGGCTCTCTCATTAAGTTCTATCGGCATTGCACGGTCATATACCTTATCGGTAATTGTAAAGGTAGAATCATCATTGTTCGCAGTTCCGATAAACCAGGTTGCATCGGATACGGTAATTTTACCTCCCTCTAACTTCACAGGGTCACCCTCCCATGCAGTCGGAACCAGGTCAAGCACCCATTCTTCTTTACTCGGCATTTCAAGTACAGACAGCATTTCTGCAAAATAATACTCGATTCGGGCAAGGTTCATTTCATCCAGTACGATGAGCGTTGGGGTCGGTGTATAATTTGCCTCATATAAGGCTCTTAAAAATTCTGTCTCATTAAAACGTTTTGAAAATTCATTAAAATATCCAAGCAGTTCTGAACGGTCACGGTAAGATGGCTGTACGGACACGATAGTTGCCGGATTTTCCATATATCGACTGAAGGAATATGGAAGACTTGTTTTACCGGTACCGGAAATACCTTCCAAAATCAGTAATTTACTGGAAGACATGCCGGCAATAAATCTTCTGACGATTTCCGGTGTATAGTAAAGTCCCATCTGGCTTGCTGCAAACAGACGGTATCTTTGGGCAAACTGTTCCAGTGTAACTTCGTTATCGTAAACCGGATATTCATAATTTTCATATTTTTCATCCACAAGCGTAAGCTTTGGAAAACGATGTGGAATATTACCTTTCTTCTCTGCAAGCACTGCCTGAACGATTGGTGCTTTTGATACATCTCCTGATGCCGCTGCTGCTGCTGCCGCCGCTTCTTTTAAACCGGCTGAAATTGCATTTGCCTGTGCCTGCATCGCCTTTCCTGGGTCTGTAACTGCTCCCACAGTCGGAAGCACATCATCCGTCAGAGCGGAAGCTCCCATATAAGGAATTCTTTCCGTTCCGCCCATTGCATTTACTTTTAAGGCAAGAATACTGTTTTTCTCATCCATCAGAGTCAGCACCTGTTTATTGAGTCGACCGATTTCTTTGTAAAGTGCCGCATTATCTGAGTTATCCACTTTCAACTGATGCCTTAAAATCGCTTTTCGTATAACGATCCACAAAATCAACAATGGAATAATCGCAAGTATCAGCATCAGCAATACGGATAAGATTTTTGCAAAAATACTTAACGTCGGAAAGTAGGTCCGGAATATGGTGAAGTAATCCATCCAGCCCAGAAAAAACAATTTCAAAAATGCCATCACCCAGGATACAATATTATAAACTACCTGTGAAAGCAGTTCATACGCAAACTTTAAAAACTCACTCACAGTTTTTATGCCTCCCCGTCTTTATCCTCTGATGCACTTTCCTGTTGTTCTTCTTTCGCTTTTTTTGCTTTCGCAAGCTCTGCTTCTGCTTTTGCACGGATTGCTTCCGCTTCTTCTCTCATTTTCTTCGCTTCGTCTAAGGCTGCTTTTGCAGCTTCTGCTTCTTTACCGGCATCCTGTGCTGAATTTTTTGCATTTTCCACTTCTTTTGCTGTCTCTACTGCAATCGCTTTTTTCAGACGTACACTAATCATAATCAGGTTATAAACCTGATAGATAAAGAATAAAAGCATCGGAATTACAATTACAATTAAAAATCCACTGCTGCTTGAAAGAAAATTCATTACATTTCCCATTTTTGAAAGATGACCGACATATTTACCAACAATATCGCCATCCGAAATAATATGCTGGTCCGCAATACCCTTGTTGTTATCACCCATGGTTGTATAGCTTCTTACGTCACCCTGCGCTGCAATTTCTTTGATACGGTGGGTATTTAATGCATATTCATTATCAATAATTGTATGGAAACAGATAATGTCTCCTACTTCTAATTTCGTTGTGTCACATTTTTTGATAAAAATCAAATCGCCTTTTTCAAATGTCGGAGCCATAGAATCTGACTTTACTACCATCGGAGTATATCCACCGATACTTGATACATTCTGATTATCCCTTGTTGCTATTGTTGTAAACGCGTATAATGCGGCAATCAAAATGATAATCCACAAAACGACGCTGATTACAATCGTTCCAGTTCTTTTTAATGCTTTCATTCATTTTCTCCCTTTAATTCATTTATTGTTATCTATCTGAAAGCGATTCTTCTCCCGTTCCTTCTCCCATAAACCGAAGCCGGATAGAATATTGGGTCGCTTTGAGTTCATCCGTACAGGCCGGGTCTGTCCCCTCCAGCCAGATATGTACTTTTATTTCTTTATTTTCTCCTTCTTTTAACGAAAACATTGCATTATCATCGGTCAGTTTCATAACCGATGCCCGCGGCAGCCCAAATATTTTCGTTGTGCCGGAAGTACCGCTCGTATCTCCCATGCCGGCATCATAAATCCATGTCCATCCATCTGCTGAAAATGAAATCCTCATCGCCTGTGCAAGATTTGTGTTCCACGACATAATCGCCGTACCATCTTCTGTCTCATTACTGCTGTTTGCACTGGTAAGGTGCACAATCATATCTTTTGCTGCCATGAAATGCAGGGAAAATTCAAGATAAGCACCACTTGTACTTTCTGCAACATTTCCATTTTCAAAAGTAAATACTGTTTCATCTACTGTTGTCACGGGTTCAAGCGGAGTCTCCGCCATTGAAAATCCTTTGTCTCTCTGCATCCTCTCTGCAATCTGTTCAAACGATAATGTTTTTACATACTGCTCGATTGTTTCATGCGGATCTAAATCCATTCTCAAATCTGTATCTGATATAATATCGAGTCCCATTGTCTTAACTTTTGTATTATCTGCAATGGAAAACCATGCAACGGTTGCAGCTGTCACTGCAACCAACGATAACAGTACCAACAAAACAGAAGTGTACAACCTGCTGCGTACCTGTTTTTCTTTTCCTCGTTCCTGCTCTCTTTTCTTTTTCATCATTTGCTGCCCTCCTGGCTTAAGATACCATAAAAGGCAAGATGTAAATCTGCCTGGTCAAAGCTGATTCCCGCATCCGAGCAGTCCGGGTCACATCCTTCCAGATAAAAATAAATATCCACCGGATAAATTCGGTTTACTTCCATTGTAAGAAGCGGTTTGTCCGGAATCGAAATTCCTGCATTTTCAAATTTCACCTCATAATCTGATATGAGTACACTTGGGTCAGAAACCACACTTAAGCTTGTGCTTGGACCGCTTAAGACCTGATTTGCCCCAAGGGTCTGCCCATTTATGACTGTGTTATAAACCTGTTCAGACTGGTCATTTTGATTCTGACTCAATTTTAAAATCACAACAGAAGAACTTGAACCGTCAAATTTCAATCCAAGTCTTGCTGCATTTAAAAGATTTCCATCAACATCTTCTCCAAGCACACCGTCACTTTCATCAAAATAGAGATTTACACGGCTTTCACTGTCAAGTCCCTCTGCATAAGCCCTTAAATAAATTCTTCCGTGATAATAATACTCTTCATTTTCTACATCTTGAAATACGGATGCCATATCATCTGTCGTAAATGGCGAATACACAAAATCCCACAAATTGCTTGTTGAAACCGGCATGAGATACCCTGAGTCGGTTTGATTGACTTGAGTAATCGATGCGGTTTCTTCGCTTCTGAAAGCTGAACCACCCTGGCTGCTAATCTGCAATTCCAGATTTTCCTCTCCACTTCTTGCCGTCGCCTGACTGGTAGATACCGCACGATTCGAGGTAAACCAGGCATACGTTGCGCCTGCCAGAGCCAGCAGCACAAAAACTGCCGTTATGCTCCAAAACCAGGTTTTGAAACTACGCTTCATAAAACTTTCCTTCCCCCTACTTTGTATCTACACCGGCAAATGCCAGCTTTATCTCAGAGTTTCTGTTCTGCACCGGATTGGAACACTGCTCGTCACAGCCCTCCAGATACAACCAGAATTCTACTTTTGCAACTTCATCTGCATTAAGAGAAACCACCTTCTGATTTCCTGCGCTAAATTCATCGCTTCCACTTCCGGCTCGTATCATATAATCCCCGATATTTTTTGCAGGGTCATCGATATAGACCGGCTGTCCACTTTGTGATATGGAAGAAACCACTGCATTGGTTCGTGAAATTGTCTGAACCGACTGCGCACTTCCGGTCGAACCAAGTTCATCTAACTTCCATAAAAATGTTTCTGTCCCTGAATGAGAAGTAATCTTCATTCCAAGGCGTATTGCTGCAAGTGCCTGCGCATCACTTCCCAGATTCAGCTCTTCCCGGTTAAAATACACATCGCAGTCAGCATTTTCACATTTTAGATAAACAATTCCATGCACCGCTTCCTGCTTCACCCGATTGTCCGCATTTTCATAGAGAACCGTAATTCCCTCTTTATTCTGTGCAATTGAACGATAAAAATGTTCCAAATCCGGTGTGGACAACGGTTTTAAACTCTCTGGATTTGCATCCAGCACCAGCTCACATGTTTTCTCAAACGGACCTGTCTGATTTGAGGAAATTAACAGAGCCGAACTTCCCTTGCTGATTGTTCCAGCCATCGGTGTTACATTCGTAGAGGCAAGCCCGGATAACGTAAACCATGCATAAGTAGTACCCGTTGCAACCACTAGAAGAAAGAGAATCCATAACACCGCTTTTCCAAAAGATTGTTTCAACTGACGTACTTCTGTATCCATGTCCATTACCTTTCTTTTATTTTACTAAACCAGCAAATGAAATTGCCAGTTTCTGCAGTGTTTCATTGCCGAGATTTCCGGTACAATCCTCATCACAGCCCTCCAGCCAAATATATACCTCAATCTCTACCGGTGTTCCCGGTTTTCCATCAGCTGTTCCGGTAACGGTACAAAGGCTTTTCGACCCACTTTTCAGGGTTGTCTCACCGGTTTCCTGATTATAATTACAATACGCATCTGAGGTATAAGGTTTAAATGCTACGGTTGTACCATCCGTACGGTCCGAATCCAACACGTACCCCTCTTTTCCTGTAGCTGTGTTATACTGTGCTTCTGGATTTTTTGCATTGTTTATCGCAAAAATATATTCTGACTGTGCGTCCTGATTTTCACCTGGTTTATGTACTACAAATCCAACACGAATCGCTGAAGAAATCGGTATTTTCTCATCACTGTCCTGAAAACTGATGTCTGAAATGTAGATATCCGTCGCCTTTCCATTGCTGCGAAGGAAAAGACTGGTTTTGTAATAATCTTTATACCGCTCACTGTATTCGCTCTTTCCAAACAGATTTGCGACCAGATTCGGTTGATTTTCAGAACCATTGGTAAATCCGATTACTTTTTGAAATCCACCTTCAATCCGATTCGTCGAAACCGGATTCAGCTTTCCGGAAAAACTTTCAAGCATTGCGGCCGATTTATACCCATCTTTATATACATTGCTAATCTGAAGATTTACACCGGTACCTGCTGCCATACGCACCTTTGTTGTATGACGTCCGGTATTATAAATATACCATGCATAAGTAGCCGATACGACTGCAACAAGCGTAATCAGCAACGCCACTGCTGTTGTAGTCAGCTTACCCTTAAGGCTTTTGGCTCTCTGGGTTTGTTCTTTTTTTGCTGTTATACTCATAATAAGTCTGCTTTGGCTCACCTGCTTTCTTTATCTGAATTAATCTATAAGTAGTGAACTACTCAGCTACAAATAACCGAGCTTCTTGCTTAAAAATTGATTGGCTTTCTATCGGTTAATAAATGATAGAAAAAACCAGTTTAATCATATCACTTACCCTTTATGTTTTCAAATAAAATCCTTAATTTTTCTCATCTAATCTCATTTTTTTTCATTTTCTTAATGAATCCTTAGTTGAGATATCGCCATAAATGGACTATACTATTAAAATGTGAGTGTCAAAAGTGATTTTGCCACTTACTAATGTACATTTTTTATAAGGGGTTTTATTTATGAATCATTTAAAACATCGGGTAATCTCTGCTGTCTGTTCGATTACCCTTTTATCCGGCACTTTTTCACTTCCGGTTTTTGCTGCTGACGCAAACTCTTCTGAAAGCACGGAAGCAATTTCTCAGACTTCTGAAACTGCTGCACCGACTGATACTACAACTGCCCAATCTTCTGATCCAGCTTCTACAGATACTACATCTGGCACACCGCCGACTGACCCAAATGCTCCGCCTGAAAGTTACAACTGGGAAGTTCAATCCGATTCCTGGGCTTCCTGGCCAAAAGGTCCGCAAGTCGCTGCCGAAACTGCCATTTTAATGGACGTCGATTCAGGCGAAATTTTATATGCAAAGGGAATTGATGAAAAGCGCTATCCTGCAAGTACCACAAAGATTATGACTGCATGGCTTGCGATTGAAAACAGCAATTTATCCGACCAAATCACGTTTTCCACAGATGCCGTCTACAGTATTGAACCCGGAAGCACCCACATTGGAATCAAACCGGGTGAAATTCTTACAATGGAGCAAAGCCTTTATGCGGTTCTGCTTGCTTCCGCAAATGAAGTCTCCAATGGCGTAGCCGAATATGTCGGCGGTGGAAGTATCTCTGCTTTTGTCGATAAAATGAATGAACGTGCTGCGTCCCTTGGCTGTAACAACACACATTTTATGAATCCAAGCGGTCTGCACGATGACAATCATTATACAACCGCACGTGACCTGGCTACAATTGCCCGTTCCGCTTTCCAAAACAAAATTTTCCGAAAAATCATTGGAACAGAATATTATATAGAACCAAAAACAAATATCACTGATGAAGAACGCTGGCTTAATAATCATAACAAAATGCTGCTCTCCGGTGAAAAACATTATGATGGCTGTCTTGGCGGAAAAACCGGCTACACTACAACCGCCGGAAATACTTTAGTCACCTTTGCCGAGCGTGACAACATGCGTCTGGTCTGCGTTGTCCTTGCCGACACCCTGCGTTTTCAGTACAGTGATACGGCTTCGCTGTTTGATTATGGATTTGGGAATTTTCATAAAGAAGTGATAACAGAAAATCAGCCGGAAACTACTGTTCAATTACTGCCTGCGGATGCGTTTTCGCTGAAAATGACAACTCCCGAATTTCTCTCCTGCGTGGAAAACGGCAACTGCGTAACCCTGCCAAATGATGTGTCTTTAGATTCGGTTACTTATGAAACACGCGTGGAAGGCGATTCCGTATTTACTGACTGTCTCTTTAACAATCAGATATTAATGACGAAACAGGTAAAGATTTTACCATCAAAATCAATTCAAAAATCATTTAAAGCGATGAAGCAAAAAAAGACATCAAAATCAAAAAAGGCGAAAAAAAGACATCACTGATGTCTTTTTTCACGCCTTTTTTCCCGAAGCAGATTTCGTTTTTCCCGAATCTCAACTGCTTCTTCTTCATTAATTTTCTTTACTGTTTTTACTACATAATAATTGCCTTCATCGGTTTTCTTCAACCGGATTTTCCCTTTTAAATAACCGTGTTCCGGACAATATGCCAGGCAGACATGGGATTTGGTATTCATAGAAAACCAGCGTATTTTCTTCTTTGCTGTATTATTACAAACAATGCATTTTGTACTTACGACTTCCCTGTCTTTCATTGCGTCTTCTTTTGTTGGAAATTCTCTTGAAATATATTTTGAATAATTCTCAAACATGACATGAATTTCTTCTTTTTTGGATTTCGGATTCTGATAAGTATCAATCGAGTAATTTTTCTCAACCACCTCAATCGGCAATTTTGCAAACACCTCTGCCGTATACCAGGCATCATGAAGTGCACGGTGAAAACTCTCTGTCTTTTCTATTTTAAGAAAATCAATCGCATATTCCAGGGAACGGCAGTTTTTTTTACCCTCACAGGCAATCCCAAAGATTTTCTGAAGGTCATAATAACGAACCGGTCCTTCTAAGAAATGCAGCATGGTATAGTATTTCAAATTTCGCTGAAGTTCAATCAGATCAGTTGGTCCCCAGGTACAAAATACAACGTCCTCTCCACACCATCTCAAAAAACGCCTTACTGATTTTGAAAAAGAAAGCCCGCTCTCTAAGGTATTTTTATCAATGTTTAAAATTTCTTTTGTTCGATAATGAAGTCTGTGATAGACAGCCGGTTTTACAATCTGCTGGAATTTATCAATTACTTTTCGATTTTCATCTAATTTTACCGCTCCAAATTCAATAATTTCAAACGGCAATCTTTTATTTTCACGGTCTTTTCCATAAGGACACTGGTTCCACTCTAAGTCAAATACAATATAATTCATTTCTTTCTTCTCACTAACTAACTATTTACTCTGCTGCTGTAATATTACCATGATGACCTCTTATTCGCAACTGAAAATCATAGTACAGAAAAAAAAGCAATACATACTTTTACAAATATGTATTGCTTCTTCTCTTTGTTTTCTATTCTTCCGCTCCAGGCTGTGGCATTGGCTCTGCCAGAATTTTCATAAATTCTTCACCTGTAATTGTTTCATTATCGTAAAGATATTTTGCAAGCTGATGCAGTTTTCCGATATTATCCTCGAGAATCTTATAAGCTTTTGCATGCTGGGTTTTTACCAGTTCCACAACTTTTTTATCAATCTCAGTCTGAGTTTCAAATGAGCATGCAAGGGAAGTATCTCCACCTAAGTACTGGTTCTGAACACTTTCCATTGCCACCATATCGAAATCATCACTCATACCGTAACGGGTAATCATACCTCGGGCAAGCTTTGTCGCCTGCTCAATATCATTGGACGCACCGGTTGTAATGGAATGGAAAATCAATTCTTCCGCAGCTCGTCCCCCGGTAAAGGTTGCAATCTTATTTTCGAGTTCTTCTTTTGACATCAGATAATGCTCGCCATCTTCCACCTGCATTGTATAACCAAGTGCACCGGAGGTTCTCGGAATAATCGTAATCTTATGAACCGGTGCAGAATTTGTCTGCATCGCTGCTACAAGCGCATGTCCGATTTCATGATAGGAAACAATCAATTTTTCTTTTTCTGAAAGTACACGACTCTTCTTCTGATAACCGGCAATAACAACCTCGATACTTTCTTCCATATCAGCCTGTGTTGCAAATTTTCTTCTGTCACGCACCGCACGAAGCGCTGCCTCATTTACGATGTTGGCAAGTTCTGCACCGGACGCACCGGACGCTGCTTTTGCAATTTCTCTAAAGTCCACATTATCTGAAACTTTAATCTTTTTCGCATGTACTTTTAAAATTTCCTCACGTCCCTGCAGGTCCGGAAGTTCAACCGGAATTCGTCTGTCAAAACGACCTGGACGAAGCAGTGCAGGATCAAGTGAATCCGGACGGTTGGTTGCTGCCAGAATAACAACACCTTTTGAACCGTCGAAACCATCCATCTCTGTCAAAAGCTGATTCAAGGTCTGCTCACGCTCATCATTTCCACTGATATTTCCGTCTCGTTTTTTACCGATGGTATCAATCTCATCAATAAATACGATACATGGGGCTTTTTCATTTGCCTGTTTAAATAAATCTCTTACCTTTGCTGCACCCATACCAACGAACATTTCAACAAACTCCGAACCTGAAATGGAGAAGAACGGCACATTTGCTTCACCGGCTACTGCCTTTGCAAGCAGGGTTTTACCGGTTCCCGGAGGACCTACAAGAAGAGCGCCTTTTGGCATGGCAGCTCCGATTTCTCTGTATTTTTCCGGATTATGCAGGTAATCTACAATCTCTGTCAAAAGTTCTTTTGCCTCATCTTCACCTGCAACATCAGAAAATTTAATTCCTGTGGAAGATTTTACATAAATCTTTGCGTTGCTCTTTCCAAATGACATTGCTCCACCGGCGCCACCACCGATACCACTCATCATTTTTTTACTGAGCCAGTTTCCGATAAACACAAAAATCAGAATCGGCACAATATAAGACAATAATAAGCTTAAAATCGGAGAAGTTTTCTGTGGAATTTCTTCTGAGAATTTTACTCCCGCATCTTTTAAGCGTTCTACTTCCTGTGAGTCTTTGATTCGACCGGTCTTATAAACCTGCGTCTCATTTCCTTTTTTTACAGAATAGTAGATGACATCATCTTCCAGATTGACTTCTTCTACCGTTCCACTGTCGAGAGTATCCAAGAACTCATCATAAGTGGCTTCCTTGATACTTCTCTCTGCAAGGCTTGGTACCAAAAGCGTATTTAACAGCACCAAAACAACAATTACGATTGCATAATAAAATATCAAGGGTTTTTTTGGCTTTTTATCTTTTATCTCCATAGCCATATCCCCTTTCTTTTTTCTTTGTAAACTACTCGGCAACCAAGTTACCGGAGCATCTAAATTAAGTAATTCCTTAACACTTACTATACTAACTATTATGCGCCAATTTTTACCTATTTACAATTAAGAAACCCTGTTAATTCTCTAAAAAAAAAATGAAATTTCCAGTTACTTATCTTAATTAATTATCTTCTCCGGTTAATCTTAAGATTCCCTGGATTTCTTCCAAATCCATATCCAAAAATGCAGATAACTCTTCGGCACTGTATTTATCGTCATCATCATCCATGATTTCTTTGATTTTATGCTCCAGATTTCTTACTTTTTCCACTAAAATATCATCGCTCTGTTTCTGATCTGTCTGTTCCTCTAACAGCAATAAAATTGCATTTCTGATTTCGCCGGATAAAAATGCAGAAATATCTTCTGCTTCCTCAAGACTTTCCAGTGCGCCAATCAAGCCGATATTTCCCTCAGAAACCATATCTCCAAGAAAAACCTCTCCGTCATGCAGCTCTTTTGCAATTTTAAGCACTTCTTTCATATATAATTCTGTTAATCTTGATTTTGCCTGTGCCTCTCCTGCTTTTGCTAATTCAAAAAGACGTTCTCTTTCGCCTTCCTCTTCCGGAAGAATCACATTTAATGTTTCAAGATAATCCTCTAAATATTCCTTCTCTTCCTGTGTCAGTTCGGCCGATTTTTTCTCTTCTTCTGCCTCCTCTGCTTCATAAGAAAACATAGAACTTTTCTTTGGCATTTCTGGCTCTGAAACTTTTTCTGCTTTCTTTTTCTGTTCATCCGTATGGATTCCCTGAATGGTCAGATAATCATATACTTTCTGAAGCTGTGTCTCATTTAAGCCATCTCCCGCAAAAAAATCCTCCACTACTTCACGGCTGATTTTTCTTCCATTGTTGACTGCAAGTCTCTGTATATCCTGTAATTTCTGCTGAAATTCTTTAATTTCCATTCTAACCTAACACACTCCTTTTTCTCACCCAATTCCACCCAGTGCAATTCCAAGAATCAGCACCAGAATACAAATCGGAACATATAAATATTTGCAAACCGGATAAAACCATTTCGTAAATGCTTTTTCTCTTCCTTTATTGACCTGTTCTTCCACATATTTCTTTCCGCATACCCAGAAGAACATAATTCCTGCCAGTCCTGCTCCGAGCGGACAGATATAAATCGACAGCACATCCATCCAGTCCGATACAATTCCCTGAATCAAAAGGGAAATCACAATTCCAACTATACCTGTCAAAGTACATGCCGGTACTCTGCCAAGTTTTAATTTTTCCTGAACCGTCGCAATCGGTGCTTCGTAAAGATTAATTAAAGAGGTCATTCCTGCCAGTAAAACTGCAACAAAAAAGAGAATCGCAATCACATGCCCTCCGGGCATAGATTTCATCAGATTTGGAAGATAAATAAATAATAATCCAGGTCCTCCCTGATTTAATTTCGCACCGGTCGTTGCCATAGCCGGAATAATGACAAGTGCTGCAAGCATTGCCGCAAGCGTATCAAAAAATGCCACACGTCCAGCAGATGCCGGAATATTCTCTTCATCCGAAAGATAAGAACCATAAATCAAAGTTCCGTTTCCAGCTACAGAAAGGGAGAAAAATGCCTGACCCAGTGCAAAAATCCATGTTTTTGGGTTTGCAAGTGCTGTTTTATCTACTCTGAAAATGTACCGATATCCGTCAGATGCTCCCTGCTGAAATAGCACATAGACTCCAAGCCCTACAAATAATGCAAAGAAAATCGGCATCATAATCTTGTTCGCTTTTTCAATTCCTGTTACCACACCGAACATCAAAATTCCCATGCAGAGAATTAAAACTACCACCTGCCAGATATTATTTCCAAATGCAGATGCCATTGAACCAAACTGTGCACCAAACTCATCTACACTTTCCGGTGCAAGCGTTGCTCCGGTAAGCGTACCCACAGTGTATTTTAAAATCCATCCCATAACTACAGTATAGCCGATTGCCATTGCCATTGAACCAAGTACCGGTATCATGCCAAGCAGTTCTCCGCTCTTTCTGCTTCCTTTTCTTTCCGTCGCCATTCCAAATGCATCAATCGGTCCGGAACGTGCTGCACGCCCAAAACACATCTCTCCTATAACTCCGGTCGAACCGATTAGAATTACAAAAATAATATAGGGAATTAAAAAAGCTCCGCCTCCGTACAGGGAAACTCTGGTGGAAAACATCCAGATATTCCCCATACCAACAGCCGAGCCGATGCAGGCCAAAATAAATCCCCACCTGCTGTTAAATGATTCTCGTTTCTTCATAAAATTTACTCGTTTTCTCCTTGTATATTTTGTATTTGAATTATAACAAAATTCAGGAGAAAAGTAAATTTTGTTTGTAACTTATTCAGCTTGGTTCTTCCACTTTGTTCCAAGTTCTTTTAATTCTTCCGCAGTGTAAAGCGGACAAATCCAGTATTTTTCTTCCAGCCAGTTTTTCATTAATACTTTATTTTCTTTTTGAGAATAGCCTGCAAACTGACCTTTGACATCATCGCCGATTTCATAGCGGATTTCCATTTTATCCAGATTAATTAACCAGGCCTGATCTTGATTTTGAAGTAAAATCTCATCAGGATTTTGTGTTTTCCAGACTACAACATATTCCGACTTTTCTGCATCATCTTCTTTCTTCTCTTTAATTGTAATCTGCTCTTCTATTCCATCTGGATTTTTATTCACTTTATAAAGAATCCCGTCTCTGCCAAATAGAGGAACAAATTACAATTAAATACTCTGAATTTTCTAATGCCTCACGAATATCCTGACTCAAATCAGCACTCGTCGGCAGTTCTGTTTCATCTCGAAATACTCTCCATTTTTCCTTTTTTTCAAGCTGTTTCGGAGGATGAAATGTCTCTAAATGCTTCTGTAATGTAACTGCAACTTTTCGGTCAAATGGCTGATGCCGGTAGCTGATAAAAGCTTTATATCTCCGGTTATTCTGCTCTGTCTTATTATCTGTTTTCTCTCCTGCTTCAATCTCTTTTCCCATCTTCTTTCTCTCTTTCTTTCAACCATTCTAATGCCAGAAGTCTTTTGGTATCTTTGATATTTGCCATATCATAACTGTAAAAGTCTTTATCCATTCCACATTCATTTTTTAATGCAAGTTTTAATTCTTTCTGACCCTCATAAGCACAGATACAAGGATGCAGCTTTGCCACAAACAATTGCTGTCTTTCATTTCCACATTTAACGGCAAAAACGGCATCATCTGCACTTGCAGGGAGCCAGCCACGGGACAACATCCATCTTACCCAACGGTCATGTTCCCATACCGCTATCGTCTTATATTCACTTTCTTTTACTCCTCTGCTTCGATTTGCCAGATAATTCAGCTGTTCCACCGAAGCAAATGCCTTCTCGTCCCAGATTTCCCATGCAATCGGCATAATCTGATTTCCATTAATATCCCGAAACTGGAAAATACGATACGGCATGCTAAGAGCCAGACTATAGGAACTGTCATGATTATATTGTCTTCCATAATAGACCTTATCTTGCTGTTCTGCCTTTTCATTGCCCGCTTTGGTCTCTTCCGGGCTCAGCCCCGCAAACTGATAATGAATACACTTTGAAAGTTTTTCAAAAGTTCCTCCTGCCATCAAATCCCAGCTATAATATGCCGAAAGATTTCCAAACGGAATAAAGGACCAGGTATTAAACCATCTGTCTCCATATATTTCCTTTTCAATTACCAGTCTTTTTGCAGTCCATGCAATCTGGTCTTTTCGACACAGAATTGCAATCGGATTTGGATTCTCCAGTGCTGTCTCATTTCTCTGTTCAATATTATTACGAACCAGAATTTCACGGATTCTTGTTGCCAGTGAAAGATTTTCTTCATCTGATTCAGTCGCTACCGCAAAATAACCATACGGAGTTTCATTCATTATGTTCTTTAAGATATCCGCTAACTGAAAAGAATGAAAATCAATATTTTCTCCTAAAACCTCCGGCAGTTCAATCTCTTCTACATCAAAATCGCTTTTTACCATTCCCGGGTATTCTGCCTTTATTTTACGAACAAATTCTTCGCCTTTCTCATCTAACACCGTAATCTTACATAAAATCGCATTTTCACGAAATCCCATCATCCAGAATGCTTCACGAACCAGCCATTTCGCAACTCTCGATGTTCCCAAAATAATAAAATGCAGGATTGGTCTGTCTTCTTTTAATTTTTTTGCACTTTCCTTTAAATCTACCGCACGAACCGGATAAAACAAAGGGTGATGAGATAGCAGCTGTTGTGCTGCTGTTTTATCATCATCAATTATAAAAACAGGAATCGTATACTCCGGAAGACCACTTAATGCTGTGTCAATCAGAGCACGGGCGATTTCTGAATCATTTCGGATAAAAATTTCTATATTCAGTTCTTTGGTCTCTGGTTTTTCATCTTTTATTAACTGTAATAATTCAAATAAATTTTCTATATTTTTTTCAAAATCATCATCCAAAAACAAAAAACGTTTTGCCGTTTTTTCATGAATTTTCATTTGCATTACCGTCAGATCAAACTCTGCAAGCCATCTCTCCCAGCTTTCCGGGATCGTCTTTTCGAATATTTTGGCATATTTATTCTTCGTATTTGAATAGCATCGTCCCACTGTGGCAGTTTCTGCCCGCATAATCTGGGGTATAATCCGACTCTCATTATTTACTTTCCACTCTTCCTGCGCCAGATAAAATCCACAGTTATTACTGATTTTCAGATAATAATCTGCGGTTTCATTTGTTGAAGATTGATATTTTCCTGCACGAATGTATTTATATAATACAAATGCCGCCTCTCCACGATAACTTTTCTCTACTGCAGGTGTTAAATATAGAATTTTCTCACAGCCTTTGCAGCATCTCATCACATCTTCTCCATCAGATGCCGGATTTTGATAAATGATTCGTATTTTCTCTAACATAGCTTCAGCATCTGCATTATTTTTCCAAAGTTTTGCCGGTTCATAAGAAAACTTGACTGCCTCTTTTAAAAATGCATTACCTGTTTTCTTATCTTTTAGCTGATAGGCTCGCCTTGCAAGCAGATAATTGGCTTTTCCTTTCTCGTATGGATTGTTTAATGCAATCCCCAGACATTCTTTTAGTTCTTCCAGTGAGCCTTCTTCCTTATGAAGCATTTCCTGAGCTATTTTTATCGCATCCGATTCTTCCTCTTCTTCCACAAGCTTCGGCAGAAATAAACTATGAAGTTTTAAATCCTGTTCCGAAAATTTCGTATTTTCCATTCCAAAACTGCATAACGTAGATGCAATAATCGAAAATACTGCAAGAATCTGTGCATATTCCTGTTTATCATAAAGCTGAAATAATCTTTCCTTGATAAATAATTCATCTTTTTCTTCCTCAATTTTATCAATCAGACGATAAACTGCTTTCGCAACTTTATTTTCCTGCGTCTCTGCACATGCAGGTACTAATCGTTTCCAGTTTTCTGCGAATTCCTGAAGCATTGGATTTTCTTCAAAATTATAATCCTCATGCGCCTCATTTTTTAACTGAATCAGATAATCACTCGCATCCAGAAAACGTTTTTTTGCATCAATAGTCGCACGGCAGACTAAAGAAACATATTTTCCCTGAACTTTCCCACTTCTTACAAACATTTTTTGATATAAACCATCCGGAAAAATTTCTTTTATAAATGTTTTCTGGTCTGACTCATTTTTTGTAAATTTGACATAAATATCTTCATATAATTGTTTCCAAGTAATTTCTATCTTCCACACAGCGAATCCCCCTGAGTTGTTTTATGATTTCATTATACCTCATTCGATGCATAATATCTTGCATTTATCTTATAATTCTACTCTTTTTTCTTTCGATATTAAGATATAATAAAAGCAGATTAAAATTCAAAAGGGGGAAATTCACCATGACAAAACACTACATAGAATCCGATATTCGAAATAATTACCGTGCCTTAACCAAATGTTTAATTGAAAAACACTTAAGCATCACCACAATGGAAAGTGCAACTTCCGGTCAGATTGCCTCTTTAATTACTGATACGGAAGGGGCTTCTGCCATTTTAAAAGGGGCTTTTATCACCTACTCAAACGAAGCCAAAATTATGCAGGGTGTTCCGGCTGAAATTATTGACACTTACTCTGTCTATTCAAAAGAAACCGCCGAAACAATGGCATGTGCCTGTGCAAAAGCTTATCTTGCCGATATTGGAATCGGTGTAACCGGCACAATGGGAAATATTGACCCAGCCAATCCGAATGCTTCTGTTCCGGGTCAGGTCTATTTTGCAATTAAAATTCATGATACCGTTTCATCTTACTATGTTGAATTAGAGCCACAGCCGACCAGACTCGCCTATAAACTTGCTGTGGCAAAAGAAGTATATGATAAATTAATCGAAAAACTGGAAAGTTAAAGTCAAACAGGCAGTGTCCATCCCTTTAGACACTGCCTGTTTGACTCATTTCTTCAAAATTTGTTCTATCGTACTCAACTCAAATATCTTCATGTGTGCCAAACAATTTCTCGCATTTCTATAGTCTTCAAAGTGGCTTAGAATTCCAGATACCGTCTTTTTCAGAAAATCTTTCTTTCCCAGTTGTTGTTTCCAATTGTTTTCCGTGTAATTGTCGGTAAGCACGAGGTCCGCTGCCATAATATTTTTCAAAGGTAGCTGCAAAGTGTTGTCTGCTGTTATAACCGGTATGAAATGCGATATCAGTAATCGTTAAAGAACTGTTGATCAGTAAAAATGCTGCCTGCTCCAGTCGTTTTCGATTAATGTAGTCTGTAATTGTACAGTGCATTTGTCTGGAAAATAGAGATTGCAGATAAGATTTATTGATTCCTGCATATCGAGCAATCTCAGGAATTCGAAGTTCTTCTGTTAAGTTTTTACGAATATAATCACAGGCTTTTTTTAAATAAAGAGCTCCGGTTGTGGATTGGCCTTGATAAAGACATCTTGAGAGTTCTAACAACATCCGAAAAAAAAGCAGACAAATCAAATAATCCGAATCAAATTTCTTAAGATGTTTTTGACGCTGAATACGTAAATCATCCAAAGAAAGTGTCAGCTCTAATTGAGAAATCAAATCTTTTAAAGAGTATCCCAGATTATAAATATCTGTTCCAGTTAAATGAGAATGGGAATCTTTGCAAAGTTTCAGGAATGAACCACTCTCCTTTACAAGTTCAGATAAATTGATTTTTGTTCTTTCTTCCTGACAGGAAAATTCCAAATTCAGCATGGAACAGAATTGGTGCTCTTCAATAAATAATCGGTGTGGAAGATTTGCATCAATAAAAATGAATTGATGACCTTCTAAAAGGTGCTTCTCTTTTTCAATAAATACTTCACAGCAACCTTTGGTCACATACATGATTTCAAAACTTGGATGAGAATGAAGGTTCATCTTATAATCACTAAGAGAAAGTGCATAAAAAGCAGTGAGTGAAATGTATGGTTTTGATGGATAATACAAATTCATGATAAAAATTCTCCTTAAATAAAATACGGTAATATCTTGCATTTTTTAATGAAATCAACAATAGTTTACACCTTAAAAAAATGCTTTGTCTATAATGAATTCATAGATAAGAACGATAGAAACAGGAGGTTTTATTTATGAGTTTTAAAATAGCATTTATCGGAGCAGGAAGTCTTGTATTTGCAAGAACACTTTTTACAGATATTATGTCTGTACCGGAGCTTAGAAAAGCAGAAATTTCTTTTACAGATATCAACCCGGATAATCTGGAAAAAACAAGAGCACTTTGCCAGAGAGACCTTGATGCAAACCAAATTCCGGTTACGATTCAGGCAACAACAGACAGAAGAGAGGCATTTAAAGATGCGCGTTATATCATAAACTGTGTTCGTATCGGAGGACTGGAAGGATTTGAAACAGATATCGAAATTCCGTTAAAATATGGAGTGGACCAGTGTGTTGGTGATACGTTATGTACAGGTGGAATTATGTACGGACAACGTGTAATTGCTGCAATGCTGGATTTTTGTAAAGATATTCGTGAAGTTGCAGAACCTGGTGCAATTATGTTGAACTATTCCAATCCAAATGCAATGGCAACCTGGGCATGTAATAAATATGGAAAAGTAAGAACCATCGGATTATGCCATGGAGAAATTCACGGAGAGATGCAGATTGCAGAAGTACTGGGAATTCCGAGAGAAGAACTGGATATTACCTGTGCCGGAATCAATCATCAGACCTGGTATATTTCTGTGAAACATCATGGAGAAGAATTGTTAGACAAGATTCTTCCTGGATTTGAAGCACATGAAAAATTCAGAGAAGAAGAAAAAGTAAGAATTGATATCTTAAAACGTTTTGGATATTATTCAACCGAATCAAATGGTCATCTTTCTGAATATGTTGCATGGTATCGAAAACGTCCGGATGAAATCAAGGACTGGATTAATCTGGATAATTGGATTAATGGAGAGACTGGCGGATATCTGCGTGTTACAAGAGAGGAAAGAAACTGGTTTGAAACCGATTATCCGAAGATTTTAGCAGAAGAACCAAAGAAATTAGATGGTTCTGAAAGAGGAAAAGAACATTGTTCTTATATCATTGAGGCATTGGAAACCGGCAAGAAATACAGAGGTCATTTTAACATTATGAATGAAGGCTGTATTACAAACCTTCCGTCTGAGAGTGTTGTAGAAGTTCCTTGCTATGTAGATGGGAATGGAATCAGTATTCCGAAAGTAGGCGACCTTCCACTGGGATGCGCTGCTGTTTGCTCACAGTCTATCTGGGTACAAAAACTTGCGGTAGAAGCAGCAGTACACGGAGATGTGAATCTGTTAAAACAGGCAACATTAATGGACCCGCTAACCGGAGCAGTTTGCAATCCTCCAGAAGTATGGCAGATGATTGATGAAATGTTAGTTGCACAGGAACAGTGGCTACCACAGTACAAAGAAGGAATTGCACAGGCGAAAGAAAATCTTGCAAAAGGAAATCTGATTCCTACAAAAGAAGGATATAAAGGTGCAGTTCGCTTAAAAGAAAAAACGGTAGAAGAAGTAGCAGCAGAACATGATAAAAGAAAAATTACTGCATAATATAAGACTATAGTTAGAGTCAGGCAGTGTCAAAAAGCGACACTGTCTGATTTTTTATAATATAAGAGTAAAGTGTTCAATCAACAGGTATAATAAAGGTGCTCATTTAATAAAAAACAAGGACTGAATTTCCAATATTCACGAAATTCAGTCCTCACTTTTTACTTACTCAATTTATACAGTTTTGCATCATGGGAATCCACTCCCACAATCAACTTTCCTTCTACTTCACCTAATTCTTTTTGCTCCCACAAATCACGCAGTTTATAGCTTCCAGTTAAATCAAACGCCCGAAAATCAATTGCGAACGTTTCACTCCAGTTTGTCGTATTAAACACCGCAAGAAAAACATTTCCTTCTTCATCTTCTGCCTGCCATACAATTATGTCTCCCTGACGGATTGCCTGATGCGCATTGCGGCTTGTCTTTAATAAACTTAACACTTCTTCATTTGTTAAAAGTGCTTTTGTCCATTCATCCATATCCGTAAGTTCGCAGCCAATCATAAGTGGAGAACGGAAAATACTCCACAGAGTGAGCATGGTTCGTTGTTCTGCCTTTGAAAGTCTTGTCCATCTGTCACTTAATCCATGTTCACAACCCCTGATAGAAATATGTCCGACCGGAAGCATATCACAATCCGGGAAGCAGCCTTCCGATACATAAGGAGCCCAGTTATTACATCTGTCAAACATCTCCATAATATCTTCCCAGGAATCCCAGAAGTCATTGGTGATTCTCCAAAGATTTGCATATTTTCTTAAATGCTCTGCTTTCTCTACCATAGCCGGTCCCGGCGAAAGACTTAAGACAATCGGCCGTCCACATTTTTCAATCGCTCTGTGGAGCATCTCAATTTCATCTCCGCCATACTGCAATGTTCCTTCGTCATTGATACGACCATATTTTACACAGATATCATCAACTTTAATATAATCCACTCCCCAGGAAGCATACAATTCCAAAATAGAATCATAGTATTCCTGTGCGCCGGGTTGTGTTGAATCTACACCATACATATCTGAATTCCAGCAGCAAATCGAAGCTGGATGTGCAACCTGACGTGCCGTATAGGAAGTTCCTTTAATCGTCACATTTTTTGCAACTGCCTGGCGCGGAATTCCTCTCATAATATGAATTCCAAACTTCAATCCTTTCCCATGAATATAATCGGCAATCTCTCGAAATCCCTTTCCTCCTGCTGCCGATGGAAAACGATTTTCAGCCGGAATCAGTCTTCCATATTCATCCATACATAAATCCGCAAATTTATGATAATGACTGGAATCCGCTGTCGGTTCATACCACTGAATATCGCAGATGATATACTCCCAGCCATATTTCTTCAAATGCTCTGCCATATAATCCGCATTTTGCTTTAATTCTTTTTCTGTTACCGATGCTCCATAACAATCCCAGCTATTCCAGCCCATCGGAGGGGTCTTTGCAAAATCATTTTTATTCATACTTTTCTCCTTCTATTTTAAGTCAATCTCAAACAAACGCGCACATTTTTCCTGTGGGAGTTCTACGCACAACTCATTCTCATCATAACAGAATTTACAATCTACGGTATCCGGATAGATGACCGATACTTTTTCAATTTCTTTTCCAAAGTCCAGTGGAATCTTGACGTTTGCAGTTTTTGGTGCAAGCACTGCAAGATATACTCTATCCTCCGTTTTAATTCCGTAAACCAGCTGTTTACTTTCTAAATCAGCAAATCCAAGCGGAAAAATCGGAACGCCATCCTTTATTCCATCACGAATCTGTTTATAAAGTGCAATTCCTTCTGCCATAAGTTTAAGATTTTCCTCACTCATTTTCCATACCATTCCACTTATGTATGGACGAAGCAGGAGCCCATTTACCATGTTATAGATGACATGCTCTCTATCATCTTCATAAGGATAAACCCACATACCGGCCTGTTCTGGTGTTACCGCACTTGCAACATTTACTCCAATATAAGAATTGTAAATGTAATCCGTCTGGTCACTGGTAGACTGAAGGCTTAAAAGTTTCATCATTCCATAATCCATTCTCTGTCCGCCAGAACCGCAGTTTTCAATTACAAGGTCAGGATGTGCTTTAAAAATTTCTTTATACCATTGATATAAACATAAATAATGCTCACGGATTGCATCGGAACAGCTGTCAGAATTTAACTCACTTCCATATCCCATCGTAACATTATAATCCACTTTGAAATATCCAACTCCATAATCCTCAATCAGACGGTCTACAACTTCACGGCAATATTTTCGAACTTCCGGATTTCTAAAATCCAGTAAATAACGTTTATTATCGATATGGCGTTTTCCATGACGGCAGATAAACCAATCATCAGGAAGTGTTTTTGCAAGCTCACACTCGACTCCCATGACTTCAATTTCAAGCCAGAGTCCCATAACCAGTCCTTTTGATTTCGCATAATCGCATACGGATTTCATTCCATTTGGGAAACGTTCCGGTGATTCTTTCCATTCACCAACTCTGTCCCACCAATATCCTTTATCATACCAGCCTGCATCCATGCAGTAATACTCACAGCCCATCTCAGCCGCTTTATCAATGATTTCTTTTTCTGTACTTTCAATCGGGTCTCCCATCAGACAGTTCATGTAATCATTAAATACAATATTTAATTTCTTATCATCGTCATTTTCTCTTCGGATTGCTCTACGATACTTTGTCAATTCTGCCATTGCCTCATTTAGAGAACCATCTGCAACACCAAATCCAACCGGTACCGTCTCAAATGTGTCTCCTGGTTTTAAATTCTTCCACCAGCCATTTTCCATCTCTGTCGGTCCGCTAAGCGCAAGATACAGATTTTTTCCCATAGAAGAACCATACTCTACAAGCCACTGACCGGAATGTTCAATCTGGAAGAAATACGTTTCTTTTGCTTCTGTGTCTTCACAGATTCCCATCGGAAGATATTCACAACTTGACCAGGAGCCTCTTCCTCCATAGCAGTATCGGTTCAACCCAAATCCCGGAGTGTTAAATCCATCTACCATCATGCCATTTAAATTCAACTGTTTTGCACTGTCTTTTTTCCACTGTGCTTCACAGCACCAGCTATTATATGGAGTGTAAATCTGTGTTTTATCATAATATGGAAGTTTCCCATTTGCACAAAGACCATGATAAATAAAAGAAGAAACATATTCTAAGCCAACTGCTTCTGTACCATTATTTTTTACTTCTGTCCAAACCTGTACTGCTGAAATCCCATCAAAGAACTGCATATAATAACTAAGTTCCACACCATAATCTGATTTCGTATGGATGATTAACTGCTGACCCTTCTCTGCTTTTTCCAACGTATGATTTACATAATGAAACTCTTCCGATGCACTACTTAAACTATGTTTATAGCCATGCATATTTCTGCTTCCTTTTCCGGTAAGCTGAATCTCTGTAATCGAATAAGATGCCTGTTCATCTCTTGGTTCACGATTTCTGTCTGGTTTTCCAGCGGTTGTAAATTGTTTTAATTCAACGATTCCATTTTCATGAACTTCAAAGATAACTTTTAATCCGTTCTCCTCAATGCGAATTTCTTTTGTCTCCATAATCGTGTTCCTTTCTTTTTCTTTTATTTTCTTTCTATTTTCTTTTTTATTTTATTAATCATAATACCAGGCACCGTCTTCTGTTTTCCTTGCCTGTTTCATATATTTTTGTAAGATTTTTTCCACTAAAAATGAAGAAACCCAAGCATATACTCCAGGAACAATTGCCATAAAAAGCGGAAACAAATAGCAAATTATTCCTGCTGCTCCCAAAAGCAGAATCAGTAATATTGTAATTGGAAAATATTTCACGGACATATGTAATGCATACTGAAACTGCCCAACAATGCTCATACGAAATCTTGAGAGTACGGAAAAAATATACGGTACTGTAACTGCAAACGGAGATGCAAGTACCATTCCCGATGCAACAAAAAGATATGGTGTTCTCTCAAACATTCCACTTTTTGCAACTACATTTACATAGAACAATAAAATTACGGCATATACCAGATAAAATAGTGTTATACCAATTCCCTGCTTTAAATTTTCTTTAAAAGAATGCCAGAAAGCAATTGTGACAGTACTATGTTTCTTCCTTACAACTTTAACAATTGTATAATAAAGTGCTGCACTTGCCGGTCCTATCGTAATAATCGGAATACATGATATCAGCCACAAAAATCCTGCAATTATCACTTCCGAAATCTGTTCTGCGATTGACACAACCGGAGAGTCCTCTGATAATTTCACTCTCATTCCTCCTGTTTTTTATCATTACTTTATTTTATCATTTTTCTAAAAAAGCTACCATTGGAATCTATCCAAAGGTAGCTTTTTTACTTTTTACTTGATCGCACTATCTACCTGACCTTGGATAAAGTATTTTTGCAGACACAAATAAACAATAATCAATGGTAACATACCGATTACTGCTGTTGCTGCTGCTGCACCATAATCATTTGATACTGCTGAGAAGAACGTTTTAATGACCAACGTAATGGTTCTCATGGATGTCTTCTGCAGGAAATAATATGCATAAGTATATTCATTCCATACACTAACTCCTTGAAGGATAATAACTGTTACAGTTACAGTTTTAAGCTGTGGTAAAATAATTTTAAAGAAAACCTGGAAATTACTTGCTCCATCAATGGCAGCTGCTTCATCAAGCGCAACCGGAATCGATGAAATAAAGTTCGTATACAAGAAGATAACAAGTGGAAGTCCAAATGCACTTAATACCAATACCATGCCCCAGTAAGTAGAAGTTGCATGAATCTTTGACATGGTAGAATAAACACCAACCAAAATTGTAAGGGGTGTAATCATCATGACAGACATAATCAAACTTCTTACGATTTCGTTTAATTTTGACTGATTACGTGCCAGCCCATAAGCTGCCATACATCCAATTACAATCTCAACAAGTAAAACAAGTACGGTAATAATCAAGCAGTTTTTAATACCTGTAAAAATTTCTCCACTTTGAATAATCTTGTTATAGTTATCCCAGTAAATTGTTTCCGGAAACTGGATTCTCGAAGTTGTATCACTAAATGCTTTTAAAGAAACATTGATGATGATATAAAATGGAAACAGATAAATAATCAGTAACGCAATACTAACCAGATATTTCCACCAGTCTTTTGCGCGGAATTTCATTTTTTCTTCTGATTCTTCATAGAATCCGCTATCTTTATTTTTATGCATCATTTCTTTTAATTTTGCCATTAGAGGTCTACCTCCTTCTTACGGAAATATGCATTGACAATCATGGAAATAATCATAATCATCACAAAGGAAAATACACCAATTGCTGCTGCATATCCTGCACGTTCTGCATCAAAATATCGATTTGCAATATAGGTTGCAAGAGAATGAGTCTTTTTCGCCGGACCACCATCTGTTAATGCAATGATAACATCGTAGAGTTTTAATCCACCAATCAAGTTGTAGATAACAGAGGAAGAAAGTGCCGGTACTAATAACGGTAAGATGATAAAACGAAATCTTTCCCATGCATTTGCACCATCTACAGTAGCAGCCTCTAAGTAAGACTGAGACACACCCTGAATACCTGCAAGGTAAATAACCATACTGACACCTACAAACTGCCAGGTATTAATAAATACAATCACTGCAATTGCGGAAGTACCATTTCCCAGCCAATCATATCCAGAAGCTCCAAATGCTGCTAAAATATCATTTACAACACCGCCTTTGTACTGGAAGAAGAAATACATAATATATCCCATTACCAGACCCGAAACCATAGCCGGCATGTAAATAACAGTACGAACAATTCCACGACCTTTAAATTTACTATTTAAAAATAAAGCTAATGCCAGTCCGATAATCTGCTGAAAAAGTGTACATCCAAAACCATAAATCAATGTATTTCTAAGTGATGAGACAAACACTTTATCTTTAAACATCGAAACATAATTTTCAATTCCAACAAACTCTTTATTTACGGAATATCCATTCCATTTAAAAAATGAAAGATAAATCGCATTTCCCAGAGGATATGCAATAAAAGCAATCATTAAAATTACAGCCGGTACATAGAACCAGTTTAATTTTCGTTTTCTTTTATCAGTCATAACACAACTCCCATCTGTCAGATTTCAGAAAAGGCCTCAGCTACGATTCTCTCCTGATTTTTGACCCAAAAAGCTCCGCACAAGGACAGCATCCAAGTGCGGAGCTTCACATTTTTTGTTTCTGCCACTCTATCAAGTCATTATGGATTTAATTTCCCATTAAGTCATTATAGTTATCAGCAACCATAGACAGGGCTTCTTCATTTGCACCTTTCGGGTCACCATCTGCTAACAATGTAGAAGTTGCATCTGCCATTACACTCCACATACCACTTGGAAGATATTCACGGTCAAAGAAGTTATCATAAATTAAATCACCATCAAACTGTGACTGAGCTTCTTTAAATGCATTTGTTGTATAAGCTGCCTGGTCACTTTCGTCTAATTCAATATTGGTAAGTCCAGGAATACCACCATCGATTTTTACAATCTGAACTGCGATTTCCGGCTGTGCTAAGTATTCAAGAAGCTGTTTACATTCATCTTCATATTTTGTATCTTTCCAGATACCGAAGCAACTGAAGTTTCCTTCACCTGTTCCAAAATAGGATGCTCCATCTTTTTCTTTTGATGGAAGTGGCAGGATTCCGATATTTGCATCTGCATTATAAGCTAAGATAGAAGGAATCATTTCTGTAGAATAGATTGCAAAAGCACCTTCTCCGTTTGCAAGAGCTTTGCAGACATCATCTTTACTTCCACTTACATAATCTTCGTTAAGATATCCATTTTCATACCATTCGGTTGGTTTTTCAAATGCATCTGCTCCATCTTTTTGCCAATCAAATGTTCCGTCTTTTAATGCTTCTCCCTTATTATCACTCAAATCCTCATTTGAATATAAGGTTGGCCATACACCTTCAAGCATATAGGAGTCAAATCCATCTGCCAGACACATTTCAATCGGGGATGCTTCGCCTTTATCTTTAATTGCTTTACATGCTGCATCAAAATCATCCCATGTATGAATCTGTGTTGCGTCAACACCTGCTGATTCTAATACATCTTTGTTGTACATAATACCTACAACAGCCTGTGTGATTGGTAAAATAAAGAGTTCTCCATCATCATTTGAGATAACATCTTTTAAACCTGCATCAATATTTTCTACCCATGGCTGGTCACTCAAATCCATCATATATTCACTGTAACGGATAACACTCCATCCATGTGTAACCCACATATCCGGAAGGTCACCTGATGACATTCTTGTTTTCATTGCTGATTCATAATCATCACCACCATTGTAAATGGTTACGTCAATTCCTGTTTCTTCTGTGAAATCATTGATAATGCCTTCAAAAACAGAGAAATCTTCAGTGGTTAAGTTATAAGCAATTTCCAGCCCTTTTTTCTTTCCGCTGTCAGAACTGGAACTTGATTCTGTACTGCTGTCACTGCTTCCTTCAGAACTGTCTCCTGAACCACATGCTGCTAAAGAAGAGCACATTGCAGCACATAACATTACACTCATTATTTTTAAATATCTTTTCTTCATAGTAATTACTTCCCCTTTCCAGAATATAAAACACATCTTTTATTTGTGTTTTTAACGTTTCATCTTCACGCGCGCCAGAAGAATAATGTGTACTTTGTACATTTTTACACGTTTTTCTTTTATATATTTGACATTTTACCAGTTTCTTTTGTATAATGCTTCATAATTACTAAAGAAAACCACACATTTATTGCAGGAGATGACAACTATGTTTTACGAGTACGAAAATGAAAAAGAAAACTATTTTTGTGTGTTTGAATACAAACCCCTTGATTTTCCTCTACATATTCATCAGGTAATTGAATTGGTACATGTAATCCAAGGCGAAATTGTAATGCAGATTGGTCCAAAAACTTATACCCTAAAACCTGGAAATCTTGCGATTATCTTTCCTAATGTAGTTCACAATTATCACACCTTATCCGAATATGGAGAAACTCTTTTCTATGTTTTAAACTGTAACCCGAATCTGCTTCCCTATTTCCAAAAAGATTTACTTAAAGGTCAACCGGCTAATCCGGTTCTAAATCCCAACCAGATTCATACTGACTTTCTATATGCAGAAAAACGAAGCGTCGAAGTACATTTCTGTCCCGAAACAGTACCCTTATGCAGTTCACTTGTTTCCTTAATGCTTTCCCGCCTCTTTCCATATTTAAAAATATTGCCTTATGAGTCAGAAGGGCAAGGACTACAAGACCTTTCCGGAAAAATAATTTCTTATATTGGTACTCATTTTACTCAAAATCTTTCACAGGAAATGATTGCAAATCACTTCGGAATTGGAAAGTATGCACTCTCAAGGATATTCAGCAATGTACTTCATCAAAGCTTTAACCGTTACCTAAATTCCCTGCGCATTAACTATGCAAAACATCTGCTCACAACCAGCAATTATTCCATCACACGGATTGCCATAGAATGTGCTTATAACAATCAGCAGACCTTTAACAGAGTTTTTAAAGAGTTTACAGGAAAGACCCCAAAAGAATATCGGAAAAATTTCCGGTCTGCCTCCACCCCCGTACTGCCAAATCCAAATATGTATTCGGAAATTATTATTTAAAACCAAAAATGAGGAAAGCCTCTCATTCAACCAGAAGCTTTCCCCATTCTATTAATTTTACTCACATCATTTTATTCTATTCTATCTCATTACATCTCCAAATGCACTGCACCGGTCTGGCGAATCTGCATGACATAAATATTTTCCTCACCCATATAAGGAGTCATCATCTCCACATATTTCGGTGTTAAATCTTTTGGAAGCACTGCTGCAATGACACCTGCAAATCCACCGCCATGAACTCGGCAGTATCCTCTTCCTTCTTCTTCGATAAATAATTCGGTCAGCGCAAGTGCAACCGGAACTGCCTGTTCTGTCTCATCTTTTGTTGCAAAGCAGTTCTGTAACCATTTCCAGGAGGAATTTCCTGATTTTGTAATGCAGCTTAAGAAGGTTGCATAATCTTCTTCTTTGATTGCTTTTACTGCAGTATCTACTCTTTTTTGTTCTGCAAAGAAATGCAGGGCACGCATTACTGCACGATCACCGGCTTCTTCTCTTACTTTATTAAGATTTGCCATAAATTCTTTTTCGTCCACATCCGCAAGCACTTCTTTTCCAAATACCTTTGCGGCACGTTTCATTTCAACCGGCACTGCGGAATATTCTTCACTTAAGTCTGCATGACCTTTTCCTGTATTTACAATAATTAAGTCATATCCTAACTTATCATAACCGAATTCCACTTTTTCTACTTTTGGCATTTCTTCTTTGAAATCAATTGCAATGACTCCGCCTACTGCACATGCCATCTGGTCTAATAATCCGGACTGTTTTAACCAATATTCATGTTCTGCATACTGTCCGATTTTCGCATACTCAACATAATCAATTTTTCCTTCATTGCTGAAGTAGTTCATGATTGCACAAATCAGCATTTCAAAAGACGCAGATGAACTGACACCGGCTGCACCGATTACCTCTGTTGTGATATAAGCATCAAATCCTTCTACTTTGTATCCTTTTTTTATGGCACATTCAAACATACCGATTAATAAAGATAAGGTTCCTTTGCATTTACATTCAGAATCCAGATTTTCCAAATCAATGGTAATTGCTTTGTATCCCTCACTGATTACATGAACCAGAGAAGTTCCGTTTTTTCTTGCTGCTGCAATGGTATCCATTGCAATGCTTGCAGTTAATACTTTTCCATGGTTATGGTCGGTGTGATTTCCAAGAATCTCGGTTCTTCCCGGTGCACTGAAGAAATCCACTTCTCCCTCGCCAAAACATTCTTTAAATTTTGTTACCAGATGTTCATATCTTGCCTGTTCCTTCGCTAAGTTTTCTTCTCCATAAACACTGCTCAGTACGCTTACTTCTTTTTCTGATTCAAACATTCCCATTTTTTTACCTTCCTTTATTGTATTTTTCTTTTCTTTACGTTCACACTTGTAAGTTTTGTTACTTGTATTATAATGGAGTTATAGACACTAATACAAGGAATATCATGGGGATTATATGGAGGATATTGAGATTTTATGCAAATACAGACCAATCGAAACCAGAGGGAATTAAAAAGCCACGGAGATGTCTCTTTCCCGATTCTGGTCAGCCATGAGAGCATCACATCTTATGAATTAAATACCTTTTCCTGGCACTGGCATCCTGAAATCGAATTAACATTAATTGAAGAGGGCGAAATGATGTATCAGATTAACGGACATGAAATGCATGTCCAAAAAGGAGACCTACTGTTTTCCAACTGCAATGCTCTGCACAGCGGTCACTCCATTGACGGAAGAGCCTGCTACTACTGGAGTATTACTTTTGATTCAAAATTAATTTATGGATTTGAAAACAGTCTGATTCAGACCAAATATGTCGATGCCGTTGTAAGTGCAAAAGAATTTTCCTCTCTTTTATTTGATGGCAGTGAATCCTGGCATCACGATTTAAAAGAACTGGTCTGTGAATTGATCTCCCTTTCCTCCGATAAATCCGATTTTTATGAAATCAAAATTCAAATGCAGCTTACAAAAATCTGGCTGATGCTCCTCGAACACAGAACCTCATTTTCTTTAAATGAAAATGCTCTGAATCCGAAAACATCAGCCAGATTAAAAGCCATCTTAAGTTTTATTCACGAAAATTTTGAAAAGAAAATCTCTCTCGATGATATTGCCAACTCGGTTCATTTATGTAAAAGCGAATGTTGCCGTTTTTTTAAAAAACACATGCAGGAATCACTTTTTGATTATCTTCTGCGTTACCGAATTGAACAAAGCATTCCTTATCTTAGGAACCCTGAATATTCTATCACCGAAGCAGCTCTTTGCTGTGGCTTTAGTGACGCCGGATACTATTCCCGCATGTTCAAACGCTATACCGGAATGTCCCCAAGAGATTACCGGATTGGTCTGTTTCCGGATTACGACAGGTAACCCCTCATATGTCATTATTTTCTTTCCTACACTTTGTAGGAAAACTTTGAATTTTTCCCCACTTTCTGCGGCTTGTTATTTCTCTCTACCCTGCTAAAATAATAAATATAAAAAGCAGGAAACGAAAGGGAAATCCTTAATTATATTGTTTCAGGAGGTGTTTCATTTGATTATTATTGGGGAAAAAATCAATGGTTCCATTCCATCTGTAGCAAAGGCAATCGCAGAACGTGATTCCGAATTTATCAAAGAACGCGCAAGAAAACAGGCTGCTGCAAATGCCACATATATTGATTGTTGTGCATCTGTTCCGGAAGCCGAAGAAGTAGAAACTTTAAAATGGATGATTGACTGCATCCAGGAAGTAACCGATTTACCGATTTCCGTTGACAGTCCAAGCGCTGACGTTTTAACGCAGGCATATAAATTCTGCAAACGTCCCGGAATCTTTAATTCTGTGTCCGGAGAAGGCGATAAAATCGACAAAATCTTTCCTCTTATGGCACAGGAAGAAAACAAAGACTGGCAGGTTATCGCACTGTTAAGTGATGATACCGGTATCCCAAAATGTGCAGCCGACCGTCTTCGTGTCTTTGACAAGATTATGACAAAGGCTAAAGAGTATCACATCAGTCCAAACCGAATTCATATCGACCCGTTAGTTGAAATGCTTTGTACTTCGGAAGACGGAATTGCAATGAATATCGAAGTCATACAAACTGTCCGAAAACAGTATCCATCGATTCATATTACAGCAGCTGTCAGCAACATTTCTTTTAATCTTCCGGTTCGTAAACTGATTAACTACGGATTTTTAATTCTTGCAATGAATGCAGGTCTCGACAGTGCTATTATGGACCCAACCAATCGTGACATGTTAGGTCTTACTTATGCAACCGAAGCTTTGCTTGGTGAAGATGAATTTTGTATGGAATACATCGGAGCGTACAGAGAAGGCTTAATTGGTCCATTACCAAAGGCTTAACTTTAAACATTTGAAAATATATTGGAAAATTAATTCAATCGAAATAATAGGGAGGTATCACTATGAGTAAACTTCAAGATGTTGAAAATGCAGTTGTTTCCGGAAAATCTAAATTAGTTGCAGGTCTTGTTCAGGAAGCCTTAGACGAAGGATGTTCCGCTCCTGATATTTTAAATGGGATGATTAATGCAATGGGTATCGTCGGTGAACGTTTCAAAAAAAATGAAATCTTTGTACCTGAAATGCTTGTCGCAGCCCGTGCAATGAAAAAAGGCGTCGATGTATTAAAACCTCATCTTGCTTCCGGAAGCGCTGGTGTTTGTGGAAAAGCAATTATTGGAACTGTTGCCGGTGACCTTCATGATATCGGAAAAAATCTGGTTGCCATGATGATTGAAAGTGCCGGATTTGAAGTCATTGACCTCGGAGTTGACGTTCCGGTTGAAAAATTCATCGAAACCGTTAAAGCAAATCCAGATGTTAAAATTGTCGGATGTTCTGCACTTCTTACCACAACCATGCCTGCATTAAAATCTACAGTAGAAGCCTTAAATGCAGAAGACTTCCGCTCTCACATTAAAGTTATGGTTGGAGGTGCTCCTATCACTCAGGAATTTGCAAATGAAATCGGCGCAGATGCTTACACACCGGATGCTGCAAGTGCTGCACAGAAGGCAAAAGAACTGGTAGCTTAATTTCTATTTGATGTTTGTCATTTTTAATCCTTACACTTTACCAAAAGAGGCTATGTACTTTCATGGCCTCTTTTTCTACTTTTACTGCCTAGATAGATTTACTGTTTTTTTAATTTCTGCTATAATTGATACAAAATGCACGACAATTTCAACCTTATTTATTATTTTGACATTTATTGGGGGAATTTTATTGAAACTTTTTAACATTCACTTTATCAATGAAAATCAAGTAATCCAGGTACCAGAAAATACAACCCTGTTAGAAGCTGAAATCAAAGCAGGACTTATACCGGATGCCCCCTGCGGAGGTCAGGGCACTTGCGGAAAATGTCTGGTTCAAATAAGAGTTCAGGAAAAATCCGAACTTGTAAAAGCCTGCCAGACAAAAGTTCATTCAGACATAGAAATAGAAACTCTGAAACATACTTCAAAGCATGCCATTCTCCATGAAGGTTTTTCCCGTCCGGTTCTTTTAAAACCTGCCCTCTCCTGTCATGCAATCAAATTGGAAAAAGCAAAACCCGGAGAAAATGCTTCTGACTGGCAGCGCCTTACTACTGCACTCACAAAGGTTTCCGGAACTGACATGAGACACCTTGAACCTGACTTGACCTTTGTTTCACAAATTTATACGTTGCAAAAAGAGAAGATTTATGCCGTAACCCTGAAGAACCATCTGCTTGATTTAAAAAATGCTCCTGTCATTCCTTATGGTGCAGCTTTTGATATTGGAACTACAACCGTGGTCGGCTATCTTATTAATCTGACCACGGGAAAAGTTTGCGCTGTTGCAAGCACCATGAATCCGCAGGTTCAATTCGGTGCGGATGTTATCATGCGTGCAAACTATGCATTAGAACACGGAACCAAAGAATTAAGCAGTTGTATCCAGACTGCCATTAACAAACTGATTGGACAGCTTACAAAAGAAGCAGAGATTGAACGAAATCTTATTTATCAGGTCATCATTGCCGGAAATACCTGTATGCACCATCTATTTCTTGGAATTTCTCCGGCATCTCTGGTTCATGCACCATACAATCCGGCAGTCAGTCAGATGCTTGATTTAAAAGCCTCTGATTTTTCTCTTTCTATTCATCCAAACGGACGCCTTATCATGTTACCGGATATTGCAGGATTTGTGGGAGCTGACACCATCGGCTGTCTGCTCTGTGTCCGCCCGGATTTAAAAGAAGAAATCACACTCACCATCGATATCGGAACCAACGGTGAAATGGTTCTTGGAAATAGAGAACATCTCGTCACCTGTTCTACTGCTGCCGGACCTGCTTTTGAAGGTGCTAAAATTGAGTGCGGCATGCGTGGCGCTGCTGGTGCCGTTGACCATGTACACTTTGAAAACGGAAATTTGAAATACACAACAATTGAAAATGAAAAACCCGTCGGTCTCTGTGGTTCCGGATTGATTGATTTGACTGCAGAACTGTTAAAGAATCATCTAATTGATTCTTCCGGAAAATTCATCCAGTCCAAATCTTCTTTTACTTTAATTGAACCGGATGAAAGCCGGAATTTTAACGGTGTCTATCTGACCCAGAAAGATATCCGCGAAGTACAGCTTGCAAAGGCTGCCATTGCAGCCGGAATTGAAAGTCTGGAACAGGAACTTGGAATCACCGAAGATCAGATTTCCAAAGTATACATAGCCGGAGCCTTTGGAAATTATATGAATCCACAAAGTGCCTGTGAAATCGGAATGATTCCATTTCACTTAAAAGATAAAATCGTTCCAGTTGGAAATGCTGCAGGAGAAGGTGCAAAAATCGCATTGATTAACGAAGAGGAACTTTTATACGCAGACAAACTTGCTAAAAAGATTTCATTCGTTGAACTTGCCGCATCGGAAGATTTTCAGGACTGCTTTGTCGATAACCTGGAATTTCCTGATTTTTCTTAACACATATATGCTCTCGGAATCTTTATCTTTGCCGATAAGACTCCGAGAGTACATAAATCGAATAGAGGTGTATCTCTCATGATTAATTACAAAGAATTAGAAGATATCGGTCACAAAACGGGGTTTACCCACATTGTACCCCTTGACTGTAAGACCATTGAGCTTTTACCTGAAGTCCGCCAGATGTGTCAGGCTGATACCTGTCACATGTATGAGAAAAACTGGAGCTGTCCGCCCGGATGCGGAAGTTTAGAGGAATGTCGTCAAATTATCGGGCGCTACACCCACGGAATTATTGTTCAGACAGTCGGGGACTTAGAAGACGAGCTTGATGGTGAAGGCATGATGGAAACTGAACATCAGCATAAATCTCATTTTTATGAAATGGAAAAAATATTAAGACAGATCTGGCCGGATATGCTCGCTGTCGGAGCCGGATGCTGTACGAAATGCAAGACCTGCACCTATCCGGATGCTCCCTGCCGTTTTCCGGGAAAATCATTTTCTTCCATGGAAGCCTACGGCATGCTTGTCACTCAGATTTGCGAGAGAAATCATTTAAAATACTATTACGGGTCCTGCACCATCGCTTACACCAGCTGTTATCTGCTAGAGTGAACTTAATACACAAACACAGGAGGAATTTTTATGACTACACTTGAACTGCTAAAAGAGGCCATCGAAGTCGGACATCCCCGTGATGCACAGGCTCTTGTCTACCAATGTCTCGAAGAGGGCCTCTCCTCCTCGGAAATCATTGACCAGGCAATGATTCCAGCAATGAAATCAGCCGGAGAATACTACAAAAATAATGATGCTGATATCCCGCGGATTTTATCTGCTGCCAGAAGTGTGAGAAAAGCCTATGATATTTTGCAGGAAAAATTCGGTTCTCTGGAGGATGAGTCGCTTGGAACCATTATTCTTGGAACTGTAGAAGGAGATTTACACGATGTTGGCAAAAATCTGGTTGCTTTGATGTTTCGAAGTGCCGGATTCAAAGTAATAGACCTTGGCGTCGATATTTCCGAAAAACAATTTTTAAAAGCCGTAAAAGAAAATCCGGATGCCTCTATCGTCTGCATTTCTTCTCTGCTTACCACTGCACTGCCTGAAATGCAACAGGTCGTAAAATCATTAAGAAAACATGACCCAAAACATAAACTAAAAATTATGGTTGGCGGCGGCGCTGTAACCGAAGAACTTGCAAAACAATTTGGAGCTGACGCATATAGCGACAGTGCCATAGAAGCTGCCGAAAAAGCAAAAACTTTTATTATTTAACAAGCAACGGAGCTTAAATTTTATGAAATTATCTACTGAACTTCTTTTTGAAAAATTACAGACCGAATTTACAATAACCGCTTACGGAAATTTATCAAGTGCGGATGGATTTTTGCGCCCTTTTTTATATGATTCCAAACCGCTTATCGATTCCCGACCGATTTATGAACCGCTCGATAAATCAAAGGGAATCACCCCGGGTCATGTCTGCCTCGCCCACGGAAAACGCTTAGAAGAATTTATTCCTCATATTTTTGAAGAACATTTTTTAGTTTTAACCGGTACCAGGGGCGACGTTCAAAAACTTTCTTCTGCTGTCTTTCCTTATGTCGTTCTTTCTGAAAATACCTCTTTAAGCAGTGTTTTAAATTTTCTGCAGGACATCTTTGATTTTTATGATGACTGGAGTAACGAATTAAATACTTTTTTATTAAAAAATGATGATATTACTCTGCTTCTTCACAATGCTCTCAAAATTTTTCAAAATCCACTTTCTGTAATCAGCGTGGATTTTTCCCTGATTGCCGAGACCGGAGAAGAAAAAATCCCGGAAAAATCCAGAATTTTTTCAGATAAAGAACCAAATATTGATTACATCAATGCGCTTACACAGGACGAGACCTATCAGTCTTTCTGTAACAGTCCGACTCCGTTTTTCTTTCCAGGATATATCACAGGAATTTCTACTCTCACCATGAACATTTTTCAAAATGGAGTTCCTACCCACCGGCTTATCCTCTATGAAGCACAAAAACCCATTACCAGGGGCGAATATTGTCTGCTCTCCCATCTTGCCGGTTATGTTGAATATCTGCTCTATCATCAACATATTCCGATTTCCGGACAAGCAAATGATTTGCATCGTATTCTTCAGACAACACTTTCTGATAGAAGTGCAGACTATCTCGATATCAGTCATCAGCTTTCTTCTCTTGGCTGGAACACCCGGCATGAATATCTCTGCCTTGTCTATCAGACCACCTATCTGGATCAGAAAAATATGACTACACGCGCCATTTGTAACTACATGGAAAATCATTTTCCGGACTGCTCTTCTTTTTTATTTAAAGATGAAATTGTCACATTTTTTAATCTTTCACTTTTACATGCAGGCAGTGATGAAATTGCTTCAAAACTGACTTATTTTATCCGAGACAGTTTCTTAAAAGCCGGATACAGCCGTGCCATGACCGGACACATGAATCTAAGACGTCAGTATGTGCAGGCGAAAACAGCACTTGATGTCGGCAGTCGAAAAAAACCTTATGTATGGATTCATCATTTTAACAATATCGCTCTCCCTTATATTTTAGAGCAATGTACCCGCCGACTTCCCGCTTCTATGATTTGCTATGAAAATCTGTTAAAACTCCAGGCACTTGACCAGAAACAAAACTCGGAATATGTGCTGACTTTAAAAATCTATCTCGAACAAAATTTAAATGCCACGCAGACTGCAAATGAACTTTTTATCCACAGAAGTACGTTTCTCTACCGGCTTGAGAAAATAAAATCTATTTTAGATTCTAATTTAGACGACCCCGACGAGATTTTTTACCTGAATCTCTCTCTTCGTCTGCTCGAACAGGAAGCAGAAAAAAATTAATGATCCAGATACTTTTTTTCTTCTCTTCGATAAACCGAGAGTTCCACATACAGCCTGGATGCAAAATCATCCAGGTCTAATTTTGTCAGCTCCTTGATTCGTTCTAACCGATTCAAAAATGTGCTCCTGTGAATGAACAGTTCTTTTGCCGTATGAGCCGCATTATAACGACATTTCACATAACATTCCAATGTCTTATAATACTGTGTCCCCATCTGTCTGTCATGCTCCATCAGCTTTTGCAGTGCCAGGGAATCTACTTCTTCCGAAAGAAATTCCTCCGCTCCATGCATCATCAGATACATCAATGCATACTCATCAAACCGATAATTCCACTGTTCCGGATTTCTCTTCATCCCCAGTTCAAATCCTATCTCCGTCTGTCTGACCGCAGACATAAAGCGTTCTGTCTTGGTAAATTCACGGCTCGATGCGGCAGTCAGCAGATTCTCTCTCAAAAAATAAGCAAGGTCTGACTGAAAATCCACCATTGGACTTCTTGAAGTATTTAACAAAACATACAGACCTCTATCTGCAATCACACAGCATGTATCTTTCCATCTGCGTTCCATTTCCGGACAAAGATAACGTTCAAATAATTCCCTGTCTCGTCTGCATTTAGAACGAAGCTCAATCAAACAGAAATGTTCCCCTTTTTTCCATCCAACATTTTCAAAGGCGGAATCCCATTTCTTCTCCGGACAGCTTTTCCCATCCAGACATTGTTTCATCACTCGATGCAATTCATCCATTGACACATCCGATTGATTAAAAGAACCATAACGCGCATACATTTTTTCTACATAATCTGCAAGCAGTTCCAATAAATCCTTATGATAATCGTTTTGCAGTGGAGAACTCGAAGAAAGTGCTGTAAGTTTTCCTACATAAGCCCCTTCAAAAAAAATGTTCTTACATAAATAAGTTCCCTGTTCTAAACTATAACTATATACACCTTTTAATTTAATGGTGTTTTCATAAGAAAAATCACAGATAAACTCACTGACAAATTTTAAATCCAATGCATTTTGAGAATTTTTGAATGGTACAAAATATCCATCTCTGTCCACGGCTGCAACATAAACAAACTTCTCATCTGTCAGTGCCACCGGTGTTTCAAAAATCTTTTCGCAGCAACTCATCAAGTGTGTAAAATCAAGATTTTCCATAAACACATCTATAACCGATTTTTCAAACTTTTCAAAATAAAAAAAGATTTCCTGAAGCCGGTTGAAAACTTCCTCTCTTTCCACTTCTTTATCCAGTATGATTAAATCTCTATCTGTCCTGCAAAATATAGTGTCTACCTCTCCAAAACAGATAAAAACACAATCTTTTAAAGCGGGAGAGTCCAACGTGATTTTCTCAAGTTTTTCATTTTCCACTAACACGATATGCCCTGAAAGATTCTCCCCTTTCCTGTAATAAAGTGGCTTTTCTACAAGAATTTTCTTTGGATTACAGGAAATTCTGCGAATCAAAAATAACTTTTTCAGATGATAATAAATTTCGTTAAATGTAAGCTTCATAGTACATTTCCTCCATACTACAAAGTGTAGTGTCACACCCTCTAAAAGTCAATTATTTCATCGGATTTACGATTTCATAAATTCCTGCTATGATAAAACTATCTTAAGAGAACGAAGTCAAGCGGATATTCGCAATCCGCTTTCGCTACTTGCTCATAACCAAATAGCT